>JAABUP010001538.1_pt1 | contig 48465 bp, 61 predicted proteins | sample 5559201 | NCBI WGS metagenome assembly JAABUP01 (sample SAMN10711887, study PRJNA513373) | rock metagenome | isolation source: Antarctica rocks | place: Antarctica
GAGAAACAGAATCCTCGATGTCTGCAGGTCGGGGAAGCACAATACAAAGACCCCCTTCCGTGACCTAAAAGACCGCTGACTAAGACCCTGCCAGGGCTTGACCTCCAACCCAATTTATGGAGGGGTCACTCTGAGGGCTCCTCTGGTGGCCCTGCCCCGGGTGGCCAGGGCATCCTCCTGCTCTTGCAGTCTGCGAGCCAGTGCTTCATCATCATCCAGCCCTTCTTCTTCATCTGCAAGACCACGCAAGTTTGCGACTCTGGATAAGCTGCAATGAAAACATGGTTCTTGCATAAAGGAATGAGCGCCTTGTGTTGCCAAAGCCAAGACAACCCTGCTGCATAGAACCACAAGATGTGAGATTTGCTGAGAACCTGCTCATTGTCCAGCGAGTTAGCTCATGGCCAACCAGACATTCAGCATTCACATACGCCAGAGACTGCTGCTGCAGAAGAATACAGATGCAATATATAAAAATTAATTTGAATGCTCTGCATGTGTCTTAGGACAATATGGTCACTGGCTCTGCTTGGCCTCTGCTGGCATATGCTATATGTATGTACATATATAGCATGTACCATATATATATATGTATATATACATGCATACATACATATATGCTATATGTATGTACATATATATGTATGTATGTATATGAGTGTATGTACATATGTGTGTACCACACACACATATACGGTGATAAAAGCTGTATGGTCTGTTTGGTGCAAAGTGGCACAAGCTGGCTCACCTGCATGCTTGGCTGCAGCCCATGTACGCTTGACACCTGCCCGGGCTGGCTTAGCAGCTGCCGGCTCTTCTTCTGCACTGTCCTCTGCATCACCAGACAGCTGCTTACAAGTGATGCACACATTTTGCTGGAACCGCAGTTCCAACAGGTGCTGTCAGGTCCATGCAAGGCAGAGAAACTGACGTGCAAGGCAGATAGTAGACACTGGACAAAGACAGGACAGCAATGTTGTGGCAACATGACCACAGGTGGCGACTACCAAGGGCAGGATGATTGCCACAAGACTGCCAGGTAGAGGAGGGTACCCTCAATAATCTTTGGGGCAGGAACAGCACATTCTGGCGCTGAAGAACAGGCATGACACAGCCGCATGAGCAAGCGCGTTGTGACATAGCAGTACGCCACCAGCACTTCTTGATTTGCAATGCTGCGCTGGGCTATACTGAGCCAATCTAGCATATGCTACACCACAATTCCAGTCCAGTCACGTGTTACACTGCAGAGATGCATGTCACCAGACAGCAGCTTCTGGGGCTCAAAACATGATTTGATGTGCTCCATTTAGTAGCGTTATGCTGTGTATGAAAAGTGTAAAACAATTAAATTTGAATATTTAATGGAAATTTAATCACTGTTAAAAAAAATATAAAAAAAATAAAAAAAGATTTGGGGCCTAAGAGGCCGTATCAGCATGATGTTGCGCACTGTGACAGCAAAGATGGTGAGGTGTGACCTGCAGACGGCTCTGCAAGGGCTCCAGCAGCTTTGCGCTGCCTGAAGGAGTAACCCCCGCCCGCATGTGCATACCCCCCCACCTCCCTTGTAACTGCTGCAGCAGCTGCCGCAGCACCCACAGTCTTCTTCACAGCGGCCTTGAGAGCATGCAGGCGCAGCTTGACAGCAGCAAAAGATCCTGCAGTGCAGACGCTCCTTGGTTGAGCTGTCACCTGACATCAGGGATGAGTCTGATTGGCTCATCCAACAGCTGTTGCATTTCAGGCCAAACTTCAGAGATGCATGTAACCCAGCAACACTTTCTGGGGCTTGGAACATGTACTGGCGTGCTTTGGAGGTCATCTACATGCAGATGATCTCGATCACTGAACAGCAGCATATTGGTATTCAGGTCAGGGGTGACACTCAGTGACCCAGGTAGCCCCTCATAAAGAAAAGAAAAGAAACAGCTACACCTTTCGGCATCAATTTAACGAGAACCCGAATATTGTACCAGGCTGCCCAGGTGCCCCTCATGAACATATCAGCCCAGCTGCTGCTACCCAGCTGCAGTGGGTACTTTTCCAATGCACGCTGTATCACCTTGTCACTGCAGATACATCTGCATGTCTATGACTGCAGGCTTAGGCTTGGGGTATACCTGTAGTGGTTGGGCTGGGAGCAGGCATGTTGCAGATGCGCCAGTGTGGCTTGAACCTCTCATTGCGCAGCATGTTCTCCAGCAGCAGTGTTGCTGCCATGAGCTCCTGCAAGACACAGCCAGACAGATCGGTATATGTGTGCTGTGTCAAATCCAGCGGCCCAGTAGCACACTTGGTGTCTCTTCAACTTGACACCGAAAGGTGCATTGTTTTCTTCTGAATCAAGTCGACTGTACTGAGACATGGCACAGCAAGTCTGCAAGTCTGCGATGTAGGATTGAACAGGCAAATCTTGTCTGCCCCCTTTTGTAACGTGAAGACATCCACTCTCTCGCAGCGCACTTCCTGACTGCAGATTCTGGCTGCCCCTAGCTGTGTACTTAGCAGCCAGAATCTGCAATCAGGAAGTGCGCTGCGAGAGAATGGATGTCTTCACATTGCAAAAAGGAAGTTACCTGAGAGCGCATGGCTGTGACCAGCAGGAGCTGCCACTGCTGCTGACGAGCCTCACTGCCCTTCACAGAATCATATGCTTCAGGGGCAAGGCCGCTGGCAAATGCCCCTATCTCGCCTCTGCACCTGTACAGCCAAGTCAAAGAATCAGCTTGGATAGCATACACGGAAGCGGCCTAGATGGCATGGGCTCTCAGACCAGCAGTGTCTGTCCATTGATGCGTGTGTGCTATTGCACAGTGCTCAAGTGAGAGCGCTGGGACGGCCCTGAGACAGGTTCACTTATAAGTTACAACTGTATCAGGCTTCTGTTGTGCTTGCCACACTTACATCATTGATACTCATGCTGACAGCCAACAGCATAATCTTTGAGAGGGTGACTGACCTTTCAAGCTCACTGGCTGGCAATTGCTCAACAGCCTGCTTGGCTGTCTCAGCTTTCTGACCTTCCTCTGATTTTGCTACATCTGTTGGATCAGCTGCTGTTAGCCTTGAAGACTCGGGTTGAAGCCCTGAGATTTGAGCACTTCTTGAATCCTGAGCTGGCGCTGTGTCAATATCCATTGGACTAGGGCCAGTGAGAGCAGAGGCTGGAGCAGGGGCAGCTACAGAGTGCCCTGCTGGGGCAGTAGCAGCCATGTCCTCAGGGGCACTTGAAGCAGCCCCTGCTGGGGCAGTGGCAGCCATGTCCTCAGGGGCACTTGAAGCAGCCCCTGCTGGGACAGCTTCTGCTTGGACAATTGCAGAAGGCTGCTGTGACGTTTCTTCAATTGGTGCTGAAGTTGCTAATGAAGCCGACGAGGCTAGCTTGGGAAGGGCCCTTTGCAGAGCCCTCTGCTTTGCTGCTTCTGCAGCTGCAGTGGCAGTTGCCAAGGAAGCTGCTGAGGGCAACCTGGGACGGACCTTTTGTAGGGCTTTCTGCAGATGGCCTTCTCTGATGCCTGCATGCAAGGTGCAGCTGTCAATCACTGATTTAGTGGTTTGCACTTCGAACAAAGCCTGTTTTGTCTAATGCAGAGTCTCAGTGCTGGAAGACTGCAAAAACAAGAAGCTCATATTTGACAGAGTCAAGTGAGACCTTTGCTAGACTAGAGGGAGGATGTCAACATGGTGTGCTTGGACTCAACTGGATGCTGGCTTGTCTGTGCACACCAACTGATGCCCCACTTAACACTGGGGACATGACTATCAGCCACATTGACTACTCCATCAATGGCATCAGTAAGCTGCTGCATGAGCCTGACATGTGGCACTGCCTCAGTCAAGTCATGCACTGCCACTTTTCAGGAAGTACCTCTGTAGTCCAAGAAGGGAATCAGCTTGCCAACATGCTCTGCCGTCTTATAGCAGCCCCACGAGTGAGCTTCTCCTTGGTCATCAGGGATCTGCACCTTCCTGCGCTTTGCATGCTGACCTTCTGGGCCATCACGCTGTGCCAGCTGTCCCAGAGGCAGCTCTTCGTCTTCAGAGTTTGAAGAGCCCCTGGGGTGCCCTTGGCCCTGCCCTGGTGGTGCCAAACACCTCTCGACGTACACCCATGCTGAAGCTGGTATGTCATCAGAGGTCACAGCTTCCGGGCAGCTTCCCTCCAGCAGCCAGTAGCGGTTCCAATGCCGGTCATAGCCCAACATGTCTTTGCGCAAGGAACACTTCCTGAGAGGCAAACATTGCAGGTCACGTTGTGAGTATACAAATCTCCCTTGAGTGAGCAATGCAGCACATGAAACGCCCTATAGAACCTTCCAAGGCTACAAGGGAATCAGGCACAGATCACACGATCCTCTTTGGCACACAGATGATCCTGCAGTCCCATCAACCTCTTGAGCTGCCAAAGCAGAAGGGACACGCTTGGCTATACAAGACTTGCGTGTAACAGTTTGTGCAATGGATATACCAAGGAGTGATCAAACACCAAACTTGAAGCATACAGGATCGGTGCGCATGTTGCATATGTAACCCAAAACATGCAAACATTCATGCACATGTTGCGTTTTGAACTTTAACCATGCAAAGCCTGGTACTTATGCCACAATTGAGAATCTGAACATACAGTGTGAGTCCCACCTGATCTCGACTGTCAGCTCTTCAATACGCGCAAGATCTCGCTGCAAATCGGCTGCAGCATCAGCCTCTTGCTTGGCCCTTGTCCTGCACCACAAGGCATCATGTGAGCCATGCAGAGTTGGGGCATCTGCGGAGATGAAGCAAATTGCACATGACAGTGATGCAGGCACAACAAGGGAAATGGAACCCTGGCTTGGCTCATGATCTGTACCACCTTCCACAACAAGTGTGCTTGGGAGATCACAGCAAGCTGCACATGTTGGTGATGCAGACACATGGAGGGTAGTCACCAATGTGACAGGGCAAACAAGGCAACGGTTGTTGGAGCTGGCACAAAAGCTGTTTCACGTCATACTAATCTGTTGTCAGAAAGAGAGGTGTCATGGCGTGCCTGTCAGGAAGCTGCTGCTAACAACAGACTGATAGCAGCCTGGATATTGGCCCAAAGTATACATTCCCAGAGTATACATTCAGTGCAAGCTGTGCTACCTGGCATTGCCTTCAAGTTTCTTGGCTGCCTTCTCAGCTGCCTCTTTGCCTTCTGCAGCAGGCGCTGACTGAGCCTCAGCTGCATCTGCAGCTGCCGCAGCAGCCCTCTCCTTCTCTTCCCTGCATACAGCACTGATGCTCGACCACTTTGGACACTTCTGGAAGATGCAATGAAGCATGGTAGCAAGCTAGAAAAGTAGCTATGAGACATCCCTGATACACCTGAGGTAGTTTGACAGCATCTTGACTAAATCAATCGTTGCTATGGCAGGTTGTGCGTGCATAAAGTGCTTAAACCTTGTTCAGGCTTATGCCAATTCAAGAGGGATTGTGTTCTGCTGCCTCTTATGCTAAACCCCAGGAAAGGCTGTGTCTTTGGCAGCCATGACAGGAGCCTCCTGAGGCATCAGCACTATGCATCTCTCTTACAGCCATGCAAGCAAGCCCAACTCCTAAGCAGCCCGGTATAATACTTGGCTTCTCATTAGATTAACGCCAAAAGGCGTACTCTGTTCTTGTCTGTTCTTTTCAAGCAAGCCCAGCTGCGCCAGCAAACAAGTAACTGTGCACTGACCGTTTGAGCTTGGTCTTCAGAGCCAGCTGCTCCTTGCGCATCTCCTTCTTGCTGTCCTCGGCATCTGTCAGCTGGCTGCGTGTCACAGCAGCTGATGTGGCAAGGCTGCACAGCAGGACTGCAATCTGCACCCTCTGCCCTGCTGTCAATTCATGATACTCCTGCTGCCCTGCAGGTGAATAAGCATGTGCAGGCATGTTGGTGACTTGATACAACTCTGACCACAGGCCTTGTGCAGTCTGATGTATCATCAAACGGTAGGAGGACCGGCTTTATGTGTCACTGATACCAGACTTCTCTGTGCAGTACAGTACAGTAAAAGGTACAGTCACAGTACAATTACAGTCACAGTACAATTACGGTCACAGTACAGCACAGTGTAGTACAGTACAGTACAGCACAGTGTAGTACAGTGTGGTACAGTGTGGTACAGTACAGTACAGTACAGTACAGTACAGTACAGTACAGCGTAGTACAGTGCGGTAGGGTACAGTACAGTACAGTGTAGTACATAGCGATACAGTACGGTACGGTACAGTACGGTACAGTACAGTACAGTACAGTGCAGTACAATACAGTGTAGTACAGTACAGTACAGTGTGGTACAGTCTAGTACAGTACAGTGTGGTACAGTGTGGTGCAGTACAGTGCAGTACAGTACAGTACAGTGTGGTACAGTACAGTACAGTGTGGTACAGTACAGTACAGTGTGGTACAGTACAGTGTGGTACAGTACAGTACAGTGTGGTACAGTGTGGTGCAGTACAGTGCAGTACAGTACAGCACAGTGTGGTACAGTGTGGTGCAGTACAGTGCAGTACAGTACAGTGTGGTACAGTACAGTACAGTGTGGTACAGTACAGTACAGTGTGGTACAGTACAGTGTGGTACAGTACAGCACAGCACTGTGTAGTACAGCACAGCTGATACAATTTGATACAGTACTTGTGCAGTTTGCATAGCTCAGTGCAGTACAGCTGTTGTGCACAGCACGTTGACTCTGTAAGCAAGACACAAAGGCCTGACCATGTGACAGCAATCTGACTGGGCAGGAGGCATACCAAGGGCTGCAGCCAGACTTCTGTAGCAGTCCTCCTGTTTCATGAGGCGGGTGGGCACCAGGCTGCTGTGCATGGGCTCATTGCTGCTGTCCAACTCCAGCTCAGACTTGCATCTTGGACAGAACCACTCCCCTGAAGTGCAGTTCAGAGGCTTCAGACACCTTTGAGGGCATGTCTGTCTGACACACAGTGCGCTTGGCCCTGTTGTGAAGTGCGTGTCTGTCTGACATGCTGTGTGTATGGTCCTGTTCAGAGCTGCATGTCTGTCCAACACAGTGTGCGTCTGGTCCTGTTCAGAAGTCGCATGTTGGGCAATGGGCATGCAGAAAGACAACATGAAGCTCCATGGCATTCAACAGTCATCATATAGACATTCAGCAAAGCGCATCTCAATGAGGGGCTTTTGGCCTGTTGCCCCTCAACAACAGGCCAAAAGCCCCTCAGCAGCATACAGTAGTGTAGCAGCCTGTGGGGTTGTGAAAGCTACAATGCATGGGCAGACCTACAAGCTTCCAGTCCACACTTTGCAGACAAAAACACCTTGGGTTTAGGATTTTCCCTCTCCCTTTGAGCTGTGACCTATGGCTGACCTATGATTGACCTCTGGTTGGGCTGCTGCCTTAAGAGGCTCCTGTTATGATTGCTGCAAAGCATAAATCTTTTATTTTATTTTATTTTTATTGTATTGCATTTTATTTTAGTTTAATTTATTTTCTTTTCTGCAGACCAAACAGGTCCTTTTATTTTGCAGAGCATGGGGCACAAGGGTGTACCTTCGGGCACATGCTCCAAGGGAGGGTCTAGGCAGTAGGTGTGGTACTCCGCATCGCACTTGTCGCACAGCAGGATGTGCTTGCGGTCCTCATCCTCCCAGCACACGCAGCACCCCTCCCAGGGGGCAAATGGTCTGCACAGTCACACCGGCCAAATGTTGACAAGTTTTGTTGATAGTTGGAAGCTTGAGCTGCTCAATACAAAGTAAGACAACCAGGTGAGAAGGCAGACACCCCCACAGGGAAGCCTAACACCCCTCACCCTTGGGCTTTCTGTAATTAATGCCAAAAAGGGCATAATCTGTTGATTGCCTTCCTATGCAAAGACGGGCCAGGCTCACCACAGTGTGAGCAAACTGCAGGCTGTGTCATGCACAACTAGATTTAGGGTTTCAGCAGAAAGCAGGCTGTGTCATGCACAGACTTTCTTGGGACTTGAGCCAGCTGCAAAGTGTGTCATCCAGGCCAACTTTTGCATCATGGGCAACAATGCAGCTGCCTGCTGTTGTATGTGTTCAGATGTATGCCATACCTTGCCAAGTCTTCAATGATATTGATATTCTTCTCATTAGAGCTTCCAGGCTCACTTGACGTGCCGGGTGATGACTCAGCGCTGCTGCCCTTCTTCAGCTTCTTCCCAGGAGTGGGTGCCTGATCAGGCACTGCCAGCCCATGATGCTGACTCAGCAGCTTCTCCATGCGAAGAGAAACCAGATCTGCCATTGCTAATGCATTCTTGGTGTTGAGTTCGCCAGCAAAAGTGCTGTTACTACGCCTGCTGGCAGCTCGGAACAGATCACAGACAGACTGAACATCAGCTGCAAAGGCGTCAACACCTTTACTGCTGCTGGAGTACACACCTACATCACAAGAAGATGACCTCGCTTGCAAAACAGAAAAGACTACACCTTTTGGCGTCAATTTAATGAGAAGTCAAATGTGATACTGGGCTGCCCTGGGATCTGTCTTGCACATACCCTGCCTGAGTCATTTGAGATAGGCATGCAACACAGCTTGGAACAGCAGTGACATGACGACTACATCCACTGAGCGCATCACATCCATCAGACTTCAGGCTGGGCAAAGGATTCAAAACACTTCTCTTTATCTCTTCTCTCATCATGCATTTGCTCATGTGCTTTCTGACATGCCACTGCTTGGCAAGTGGCCTAGCACAAGCTGCACTCTTCTCTCTCTTTCTTTTCTCATCATGCGTTTGCTCATGTGCTTTCTGACATGTCACTGCTGGGCAAGTGGCCTAGTACAAGCTGCCTCCTACCTGCATCAACTCTGGCTGCCACGGTCATGAGGTCAATTGGGACCCCATTCTTGGCAGCTGCAGCAGCAGACTGGCCGTCAAAAGACAGGCTGCGTGCAGAGGCACGCCCTCCCTCTATCTTTGGACCCTGCAGACACGAAGACACTGTTGCCATCTGGAAAGCTTGCCAGTTCCTGCTGACAGTGCATGCAATGCTGACAAGAATGAATGTCATAGGATTATCATCATCATCATCATCATCACTGTCACCATCATCATGTGTTGCGTTTTCTAGTAGGGGCCAGGCATGCCTGCCTAGGCATCAATCGCCGATGGTCGTTGTGCAAATCTGCTACTAGCTGTCGGCCAACTGTTACCTGACTGGTCAGAGTGGTTCCACAAAGCCAGAAGCAGACATGCAGGTTTCCCTCTTAGCTTCAGTGACTGGTAGCACTGTGGTGATTTGCTGCTTTACAGATGCACAACTGCTGTGCAGCACAGATTGCAAAACAAGCAACAGCATTTTGGCATTCACCACAGCACTGGACATGCCGGCGTGATTGAAGCCAACTCCAGAGAACTCTGCGGAACAGATTGCACAACAGCTGACAGCGTCTTGACAGGTAACAAAGTACTGGGCATGTTGGTGTGCATGGCAGATGCACCTTGATTGAGGCTAGCTCCAGAAGCATCCTGCGGCAGGTGATGATTGCCTGCTTCTGCTCTTCATCGGTAGGCACAGCACCCCCACAAGCAGCCAGCATCTGCTCAGCAGCTGCCAAAGCGGCTGCATCCTGCTTGACTTGGGATGCCTCAGGGGCTGTTCTGGACGCCCCCTGCCAAGACACAGGACTGAAAGGCTCAGCCAGGAGCTTCAGGTGATGACCCATCACAGCACATGCCACAGCGCTGTGGAAACATGTTCAGACAAGTGCTGCGATCATGATGCCAACGTCCTTGGTGTGACATAGCTGCAGTGCAATTAGAAGGACACAGCTGTTGCCTCAAAAGAAGGCCTACGTTTGAGCTACAGGTAGAGTGACGCGTCTGAAGCGAACAAAATTTGCAGGAGTAGGCGCTGCTGCGCATGGCGTTGAAAGCATGGAACAATGGAGTGAACATGGCCGACGTGAGCAACACGCCAGATGCACTGCCAAGAGCTGAACATAAAACCTGGCGCGTTGCAGGCATGCATGCATGCAGTTGCTATGTCTACTAATACGGCATGTGACGCTTCCAGCACAATGAAACAAAGATAGGAGCATATTGATATTGTATCATATATATTGTTGTTGAATCATCTATCTATATTACATTTATTTTGCTACATTACCAGTGGCAGTCTGGCTGCTCCAGCTTCACTTGGCTCTCCAGTGTGAGCCCCAGCCGTAAGGCTCTGCAGCACTGCAAAAGGCCCTAGAAGGCTCAGGGGGGTGGCCCCTACCAGCGCCCCGAGGGCGGTGTCCAGACCCCCACTGGCTTCTGTTGACTTCACCAGGGCAGCTGTAGCAGCTAAGGCAAAGTAGCGGCGCACCAGCTCTGGCCAGCTGTCACCCTGCAACAGCACAGACACTGTGATTTTGATTTCGTCCTTATACTATCACAATTCGATAGTGATCATTATGAACTGAATATGATGATACAACGATTGACACTATGGTGATTATGATCACTATGAGCATTACAACTTAGTCATGACTGATCAGTGACATCTAGATTCTGGGTTGTCTTGTGGTGTGGCAGACAGCACAACTGACACAGCAGCTGGTCAATCACTGGTCGGTCTGCAGCTTTTCTGCCTTGCACCTTTTTGCCTAATTGAGCTGTTGTCATGCGCTGGTCTTCATGCTGCTTGGTTTGCTATGACCTGCTCAGGCAAGGTATCTTCCTAGAACAAAGACACCTGGCACTAGCGCCCCAGCGTTTCTGAATTCAATGTATGAAACGGATGTCATGAATTTACTCACAGTACTTGCAGTATAAATCAGACATATCAAATTCAAAATGAGTACTGAGTGTTCCTATCATGAAAGCGATGTTTCTGTGTCTCCAAGAGTGCAGTAGTAGGGTGACAAGGCGCTGTCGTGCAGCCTGTTCAGATATGTTATCAAGCGTAAGTCACCTTGTTGCAAGGTGGCATGGCATAGCGCATCTCGTGCAGCCTGATGTCCAGGTTTTCCTGGCCGGCCACATCTATGGCAGCCTCAAAGGCCTCTGCCACCACCAGCTCCAGCAGTGGCTCATGCACCTCTGTCAGCAGCTGCAGCCAACCAAGTTCATTAATTCAGTCCTTCATTGTCATTTGCTGCAACCAAACAATTGGACCATTCAGTGCTTGAGCACTGAATGTCACGGAACTCGGAACCATGCTTCCAGCCTTGTCAGGTGTTGCGGCCAACCAGCCAATCAGTGCTTCATTTTCAGTAGCTGCAGCCAAGCAGTTCAACCATTCTATTTTGCTTACAAGACATCGTCAAACCTCTTGATCCTATTCCTAGATCTATTGACACGAGTGTGACAGGAACGGAAGGACTGCGTACTTTAACACTACATTTTGAGCAACTTGTTTTTGATTCTGTGTCACTCAAGATATTGGCTTCTAGATTTTCCTTGAGCATCTTTGTCAAGTGCTGCAGCCGACCAGTCCAATCAATCAGTCCTTCCTTGTCAGTAGTTGCAGCCGGCCAGTTCGATCATCATTAACCACAATGGGCTCGGACAGATATGCAGATATGCTGCATCCATGCAGCTGCAGTGAGCATGGCTTGGACTGACAGATGTTGACAAAACAAGTTGCGGAATATGATGTCTGGGCAGATCTGTCACAACTGTCTGTGACAGGTCTGCCCAGACATGATATTCCGCAACTTGTCTTGTCAAGATCTGTCGGTCCAACTGTGTACACTCCATGCATTGTGACAGTGTAACCCAGGAGAATGCATCACAGTCAATGTCACAACATGTGCAGCAATTGCAACTGAGTTTCACCTGCATGTGCTGTTGGCTGTGTGTTGGGTCAGCAAAGGCTGCTTCCAAGTCATCCAGATTTGGCACTTGGTCCACAAAGCGTGCCATGAACTCCCTGATCTCAATCAGGCCTGCAGCAGGCCAATAGCTTATACGAAAACGCCCAAAGCTTTGCTGTTGGCAGCTGATGGTGCTGTCCAAACATCATGCATGCAATAACCCATCTGCCCAAGAAGTGTTCACAGCACCTGCCCAATTAGCTTTCACAGCACCTCCCCAAGAAGTGTTCATAGCAAGGAGTGGCGGCACTACCTGAAATCTGCTGCGGTGTGAGCAGGCCTTTGCCCACTGGGTCTGCAGCAGGGGGTTGCACGGCAGCTCCAGGCAGCTGACTGTCCTCAACATCTGTGGCTAGCACAGCCACTGCTGCTTGTGCAGGCTGCTGGGCTGCAGCCTCGGATGCAGGCTCCTTCTTGGGCTTGCTGTGGTCTGCTGAGGCATGCTTGGCCTGCCTCTGCTCCTCACGCTCCCTGCAGAAAGGCACCTTGTTGAGCTTGACAGCCTACACATGGTCTTGGTCTGTTACGCTGATCATGGCAAGTTTGTGATTTCACTCCATGGTCTTGCTGTGGTCTTGCTGTGTGCTGCAACATATGCTGAGAGCACCTGTGCTGCGGGATTGCATACTAACCATGGCAAGCAAGAGTGGCCTGGATTGCTGCATGCTTCATGCTAACCATAGCAATGCTGTGGGACTGCGTAGTGCAGTGTATGCTGTCCAGATGCCTGGCATGCACAGAGATACAGGCATTGCTGTGGTCTGGTGATGGCTACACAACTCAAGATTGCAGGAAGCTCAAGTTCATAGGTGCAAAGATCTTGAGCAAAGATCCTTGTTGCACCATGCATGCAGCTGTTGGCGTGGAGTCTACTTGATGTTCTGTGTTGCATGATATCTGATATACTGTTTGCTGCAAGGGACAGAAGCTCTTGTGCAATTCGACAATCTGCCGGTAACCTCTCATGGGGACAATCACCAGATGTGCATATAGCACAGCCTGAGAATTCTTGGCTGGCATTGTTGGGTTGGAAAAGGATGCTCACCTGTGGCGCTGTGCTTTGGCAGCATCCTTCTCTGCCTTTGCTGCCGCCTTTTCTTGCTCCCTCTTATATGCTCTTTCCACCTGCATGACCAACAGTGTTTTGGCAAACGTTTTTGACCATGCAGATGCAAGATGCATTGATTTTGGAATCGGATACACCAGACCGGATGTGTACTTGCAAAAGTGACTCTTGGTCAAGCCAGATGTAAGTGCAGCGGCCCTGTTCTTTCCGTTTCAGTGCCATTCCGCCCTTTCAAATGCAAAGTGTGCTTGCTGAATCAGTGCTTAAACCTTATTGACTGCCAAAATTTCATCTAGCTTCTGTCTGTACACAGATGACAGCTTGTTACTTTGGGAACGCTTTGTAGCAGTGTTCCCACTTCATGCTGCTGTGCATAGCTTCAAGGTGAAGCTTCCGTAACAACAGTCTGTAAGGCCACATGTGTGTGACGGTGCTCGAGACCATTTGGTTCCCTTTGCTTCGTGACAATATGTTGTACGGACAGTTCACAGTGACATTTTGTACATTCATTTATTCCCTCGCTGAGCTACTGACTCATTCATTCATTTGATCAGACATTCATTTGGTCAGTCATTCCTTTGATCAGTCATCCTTTTTATCAGTCATTCACCCATCCATCCAACCATCCATCCAGCCATCCATCCATCTATCCATCCATCCATCCGTGCATGCACTCACTCAGTCATTGATGTATTATTGACTTGTTCATTGATTCATTCTTTCATACATGACTTTGACGGTTATTGGGGCCACCTGTGAACCAACACACAACCACATGTGTATGGAAGCGCCCACTGCTGCACTGTCACTCAGTGTGAGACTGACCTGCCCAATGACCTTATACAGGACATGCTGGATGTCCTTCTCAGACTTGTCCAGGCCAGACTTCCTGCGCTGCTTGGTCTTAGGCTCAGCAGAAGAGGATGCCTTGGCTGCTTTTGCAGCAGCTTCAGCCTCTGGTTGTAGAGGGTCCTTCTCGGTTGGTTCTTTGCTCTGGCTTTGCTCTTTCTTGGCCCTGCATTCGTGACACCAAGTCAAGCACCAAGTAAGGCAACTCATCTACGCTTGAAAACGTCTTGATCTGCACTATTAAGCAGCTGAAGATACATCTCATGCAACACCTGCAGAGACCAGTGATTTGCAAGGAATGCTGAGCAGTGGCAGAGACAAAAGACAAGCATCTTGGCATTGCTTTGTGAGTGCAGTGAAGCATGTTCAACTGCATAAACTCAGCTTGTTGACCAAGGTTTGGCATGCACAGCATGTAATTGTGCACCATCAGCCTGCAAGCTTGTCCCATGCACAATGTGTACTGTCTTTAGCAATACGTAATGGACTGAGTGTTAAAAGCACAAGTCACAGTACACAACCAGTCCAGTACACAAGCAGTCCAGTCGTGGACTGTGCATGTCCAAAACACCTTTTCAGCTGAGCCTTCTCAGCCTGCTTCTCCTCTTGCCTCTTCCTCTTGGCAGCCGCCTTGGCTTCCAGTCTGGCTTCTGCTTGGCTTGCCTTGGCCTGTGCACTGGCCTCCAGTGACAGCAGCTTTGCACCCTTTTTCTCCAGGCCCTTGCTAGCCTGCATGGTATCATTCAGATCTTGCAGCCCAGTATAATACTCGGCTTCTCATTGAATTGATGTCAAAAGGTGTAGTCTTTTCTTTGTTCGTTTGCGATCAATCAGATGCCTCAACTGCAATGTCAAGCGCCAAAGGCTGGGACTGTGGTGGGGCGACGCTATCTGACAAGTGCTCCCAGCTTGGAAGGATTCTGATTGGGCTGTCCTGGTCTGTGTACTTGCAGCTTTGCTCTCTGCTGCTCTGCAACCTTGCAGGCTATATGCACCGGGGAAGACAATGCTCAAGTAAGGATATACACTTCAGCCTGCATTGTTCTGTGTACAAGATGTTGTACTGTGCCAGCCACAACATTGCAGAAATGCACCGCTGTGCAGACATTGTGCAAGTGACTGCCATGCTGGAGCTACCTTGGCAACTTGCTTGTCATGCTTCTCCAGCTCCTTTTTGAGGCGCCGCTGCTCAGCGTCCCAGCCCTGGCGCTGCTCCACATACTGGTAGTCTGTACAGTGCTCCTCCACCCCTGCATGCAGACCGCAATCATTCACAGCTGTTGGAACAGAACAGCATGCAGCATGCTCTAGCCTTGGGCCAAAAGCTTGATACCAGGTGATAGGATGTTGTGGCATCAGCCCCTCATGCATACATCAATGAGTGCACGCTGGCTTCAATATCATCAGTACAAGGGATCTGCGCACAAAGGTACTGACAGGGTTTCCCATTTCACATTTTTGGTACTGTGTCAAATGGCTGGTGTGTGCTGGCTGGCTGTGAGCTGTGCAGATTGCAAGACATGACACATGCTGTAGGCAGCCTGTACGAGGCAGCTTTGAACTCCTGTCAATCCCCTTGCTGTGCAAGCAGCAGAGCAAAATGCAGCCTTCTGGCCCAGCATAGCTTCTTACAAGCTTCCCAAGTGAGACACCCAGAGTGCAGACCCCAGGCCACAGCCAAAAGAGCAAGGGGCTTGCCAATAACACCCTTTCAATGATTCCAAGACCTAACAACAAAGTCCCAATGCAGACTGCCTTTCACAGCCTGTCATCAGCCCACCTGGCAGTGCTTCAATCAGCTTCAGCACAGTGACATCAGCCAGGCCAAAGCGCTCCAGAGCCCAGATGCCTGCCAGAGGGGCAGCCTTCACCAGCAGCTGCCGCTTGGCTTCTGTGGCCTCATCCACCTGCTCAGCTTCAGCAGACGTCTCTTCATCTGCTTCAGGGTGGCTGCCATTGGCCATGTCACCTGTGTCTGATGCTGTCACTTCCTGTGGGAGCTTGTCTGACTTCTGCAAAGCAGAAAGAAGATCACAGTAGCTTTTTTGTGTTGTGAAATAGTACATGTAAGTATCTGCCACATAGTGATACATGCAAGTACCTGAGCAGGCCGGTAAAACACTAGGCTTCTCATTTATATGACGTCGAAAGGCATAGTCTTTTCTTTTCTTTTCTACATGCAAGTACAATCACCATCACACGCGCAAAGATACTTACAAGTACAACCACCATGAGTGCCATCTGAGTACTTTGTGTGTTCCTATCTGTAATCATGCCACTATGTTGCTTGGGGATCTGCCAGCAAGCAGTGTGGCAAAAGCGCCAGAGAAGATAGACAGGCAGCAGCTGCCCACCTGGCTCTTGCTAATGCTTGAAGTGCCAGATGGCATCTGCCTGTTAGCAGCCTGGTTCTCCTCAGAAGCCAGGTGACCATTTGCATCTACACTGCTGGCCTCACCAGGGCCATGTGCTGCATCAGCCTCAGAGGCTGTGTCCTGATTAGGCAACCCAGATGAGACCTCAGCCACCCCATTGGCCTCGGGGTGGGGTCCATGTGCAATGGCATCTGCCTGTGATGCTGCAGGGCCTGATGCTGCTTGGGCTGTTTTGTTTTTGCGTGACTTAGACTTGGCTGCTAGTGCTGCATCCAAGCCAGCTTGCTGAATGTCAGACAGCTCTGCCCACATAGTGTCAATGTCTCTGGCACTACTCAGGCTCTGCAGCACATCATTGTGTCAGCTTGGTAGGATCAACCAGTGGCTTCTCATATGTGTGATGCAGCTGATGGGACCTGTGAAGTGTTTCATGCTGGTACTCAAGCTCTGCAGCAGATCAAGATGAACTCTTTGAAGGGTGTGACAACGGCGCTCACCCTTTGCAGCAGCCAAAAAAGAAAAAGCCATATTGTGTTCAATGCTGATGACAAGGCAGGTCAGCAGCCTTAAAGATTAGAGAGTTGGAGCCACTGCATTTGTGATTTTGGCTGAGCAGATGCAGCCTGCACTTGATCCATTGCTGCTGATTGCTGACCAAAAGATGTTGGTCACTGTGATGCCCAGACATGCATTCCAGCTCTGTGTGACTGCTTGACAGTGTTACCCATCAGTGGCTGTCTGCTTCTGTCCATGGCTATGCAATTTACCACTGACTTGCAGTGACGCTCTAGTCAGAGTATGCCGTTCACACCAGCCCTGCGATGCTTTTCATGTAGGGTGCCCCACAGTACCTGTACCCCTGATGTAGCCTTACAGCACTGTGTGTCGCAACATTGGATTCTGGTAGTGCTACAACTCACGTGTGCTGCTTGCTCAGCTTGTGGTGGCACCAGGGACACAGCAAAGAGAGGCCCCTCTCCACCTCCATCCAGAATGTCGCACTGGAAGGTCCCTGCTGCTGCATCTTGCCAGGTGGCTTGATATCCCACAGGCCACAGCTGTGTCTGGCTGTGGTAGCTAGGTCTGTCGTCAATGATGCCCAGCCTGTAGATAGCACAGCAATACATTCCCATTGCAGTTGCATGGTGATTGGTAAAGCAGCAAAGCATTCTGACTGCATTTGCATGGTGATAGGTGAGGCAGTGATGGCCCTGTGCCATGCCATCTCAGACTTTGGCGTTTGTGAAGGAATGACTTGCCTGTTACTGTGCACAAGGCTGACTGCAGCCAGCACGTGATTCAGCAACCACGTGTCCACACAGCATGCAAATATGATGCGACATGCAGCCCACACACTTCTATACACACTTTCAGAATGACAGGCAAAGTAGTTCAGGAGACTGTGCCGCATGACATATGTGCCATGTTGACTGAGACTGTTGGTGTCCACATAGGGACTGAGGAGGGTACCTGACAACTGTGACTCCATCATCCAGAGACATAGGCAGTTGTTTGCCCAGCTGCTCTGCAGTAGCTTTTGCATTTGCAACAGCTTCTTCTCTGGTGACCTTCTTGGACTGCTGGGCAGCCAGCTCAAGGTGGCGCATGATCTCCTGTCTGGACCGAAATCTCTGCCCTGCTGGATTGAAGTAGTACTGCAGGCAAAGTGACTGTGATGCAATAACTACTGGGTACTGCTGTAAATGGCAAAGTGACCCACATAAGAGCCCAAAGGTGCACACATTTTGGTATGTGATGAAATACAATCTTCTTACTATGCAGAAGCTGCAATTTGCGGAAGTTCAAGTCCTAGCACCAAAATGTGGAGGAACACCAGATGCTGCAGCACATGGCTTTGCAGTCATGCACAACAACATGCTGATTGATGACTGGGATAGGAAAAAGATGGATACAATGCATTTGTGACAGGTGCCCAGACTGACCGCATCACTTGTGCCAGCTGACGTTCCACTGTTGCGTGTCTTGACCTCGACATGCCACCCAGGCGCAAGCTCACCACCTACATCATTTGAAGGATCAGTTGGCCATGATCGCACATGTTGCATGTAGGCTGAAGACAAGAAACATTGAGCATTTTCCCTTGTGGCTCACACAGGCAGGCTCAGAACAATTGGGGGACGATGATGCCATGAAGCAGTCTGACAGGTCCAAAGGATGAAGTATATTTACTTCTTGCAGGCAGAAGATTGCAGCGCAGCGTCAGATTTTGTAATTTACCTTGCTCCTTGACATACTCTCTCAGGCGCTCTAGCAGGACATCCGCTTTTGGGCTTTCCATGGTCGATGGTCTTTGTGCAGTCAGCTCAGTTCCAGCTGCTTGTAATGCAGGTTGCCTGCAGCATTAGCTGACATCAGCTTCAGGTGTTGAGCAGACTGCCTTGATGGTGCACTGTTTGAAAGCTGCCGTCTGAATCATGGGCAAATTTGGACAACGTGCCCATTGCCTTGTGTCAGTCATGTTGACGTGTTACTGGGACCATTTTCAGAACGAAGAGTCCCAGGACACAACACAGCCAACAAGACAGACCATTCAGATCTAGGTGGTGTATGCCAGTATGCTCGAAGTAGCACATCGTCTGATGGAGCAAGACATCGCACGATGTGGGGTCATGCAGCCGTATGAAGTTGTCACACACAAGATTTCAACAGTCAGGTTTTGCAGCGACGTGGGCGCGCTGCTCCAAGTCGTGAGATCACTTGCGTATTGAGGCAGTAAGACCGCGAATCTAGCGTAAAGCTATAAAGCGGCATGACGTTGGGCATTGCTGATTCTCAGTACTTTCATGATACAAGTTGTGGCCCGAATCCAAGTCTCACCCCGCTACAAGCTCTCTGCATGGATGCTCACTGCGGGCGCGCCTTGCCAATTCTCCCAAGCAGTGATTGTCGACCGTGCGTGAAGTGAAGATGCCAGCTGGTGATGATGTTTGTCAGCGAAGTGCCGCTGCAATGCTGAATGTTCACTGCGTGACCGTTTTGAATATGTTCGGTGTTTTATGGAAGTACACACGAGTAAGAAGCATGCAAATGGGCACAGTCTGTGGGTGTGTGAAAATGTGACTTCACACGCAATGAGAGCCGCCAACAGGTCTGCATTGCTGTCATGCACGTGCTGGACCACAAATAAATCCAAGATACGGCCAGATGCTGAGTCTCGAGACAGACCTTTGCAATGTATGTGCACATGCATGTCACAGTAACACCGTGTGTTACGATTCATTGAGCACTTACAAACATTACAAACATGGAAAGTGTCTGTTGATATGGAGCTCAAAATATGAAAAAAATGCTCAAAGCTACTCAGCCTGGCCGTATCTTGGAACTGCCAAGACGTACTTCACCACAGGTGGCTCTGGTTGTGCAGAAATGATTGTTATGTGCGTCTGCTGAAGCCATTGGCACACGTCTTCCTTAAGTAATTGGGTCTGAGACACGCTTTCTCCTGGGACAATCTTGAAGACTTCAAGCTCAGCAGCCGTAACAAGGCTTCTGCCCACATCTGCACAACATCTCAAGCCTTTAATTTAGATACTCGTAACAAACAGAACAAGGGATGACAACATATGACCTGCAGTGATGGCCTCAGCGATCTTGGTGATTTGTGTCGTCATTGGAAACTCGAGAGTAGCAAATATATTTGATATAATCATTGGCCATGTGCGCCGTGCAATGATCAGACAAGGAAACATGACAGAGCAACATGAACAAAGCACATTCGTCCATTCGACCAACTTGGGGATAGTACAGAGCAGAAAGTATTCCAGCAGCAGCAGCAGCGATACAACCTCATCCTCAGAGAGAAGATTAGAAAATAAGATCATTGTGCCAAAAGGCAACTCATTTGACACGCATGAATGAAAGAATCTGTTTCATCATCGGATGAGGCTGCAATGCTGGCTGCTGCTGCTGTTTCAAGTACAATGCGTTCAGTGCAGTGAGTGACGCTCAGAAAGAATCTCCAGTTACACATCACAGAGTTCAGAAGCAGAACTGGCTTATACTGGATTGAGGATCATCATGGCGTCACTGCTAGACTGAAAAGTCATGCACACACTTTCACACACTTTCAAAGCTTATGTGTTCCTACCTGCCTGATGACCCTTTGTCATAACCACTTGCATTAGAATGATTGTGAGACGGTCAAAATGACGGATGGACAGCATCTGGTACACCTTCTTCATCATCATCATCATCTTCAGGATCAGCGAAGCGGTCAGGATCCTCACCAGTGAGCTGCAGCACAAGGAAGAAGATAGGTTGCTTCCAGCAACAACACAAAGAATCTAGAGCGAATGCCACACAGGTCAGCATGACAGCAACATGATCCAGATGTCTCGTTGAAAGCTGAAGTAAGCTGAGTCATGCTGAAGGGAATCTTGGTCAACAAGCAAAACACAGACGTGCAGCACAGTATGCAGTGCTGCAGCAAGTGTTGGCATGTTGTTGATGCAAACCAAGACAAACTAATGCCAAATCCAAGAAATGCAGCGTGCTCTTGATGCCGCATGAAACTCCTCAAGAATCCTCAACTCACAAGCATTCATCAAAAGTGAACAATAATCACCTCTTCCAGCTCATGCTGATCTGAGTCATCCAACATGGCATCAAAGTGATCCAGAAGGGCAGCTCGATTCTCAGCGCCAACTCCATTCAAGACCTCATCCTCATTGTAAAAGAACTCGCCTCCATCACTGTCATCTGCAGAGGAAGCTTTGATTGGTGAGACGAACAGCAATGTTCACAGTATCAACTTTGCACATTGGAAGTCAACAGAAGTAACGTTAACCTGCAGGTGCATGAAGCTTTACCTTCATCAACTGGATCAGGATTGAGGGCTGCACATTGACATAGATTCTCAAAAATGTCCTGCACTGCACATAACACAGGGTGTGATAGTCAGTACAGGCTGTGTGATGCAAGACCTAAGGAAGCAGAAAATCAGCAATTTACATGTGTTGGCATCAGAAGGTATGAAACGGATCTCAGGATACATCTCCTCCTCTTCACCACTTTCCTCGTCTTGGCTGACGCTGCCACAAGGCTCCAGTTGTGCATAGATACAAGGCTGAGGTTCCTGAGAGATGGCATGCATGGTGATGGTCGGAAAGGTAGCAAAGTATCCTTGGTCAGGCTGACCGTCTTTGAGCCAGATCACTCTCCTACAAAGGATGAAGCCTGTAAAGTTGTGATACAGCAGGACGCTTGCGGTCAATCCAGCAAAAGCACTGCTTACGTCGAGGATATGTACAAGTGCCCTTGGCCGACATCATGGCGTTCTCCCAGAACGAGTGCGACAGCAGGGTAGTCTCCTGCTACGTTCTCCCCATCGTCAAACCGTGGACGCCCGGATGTGTCTGTGGCACTGAACTGACTCAGACCAAACTTTAGACCTGACAACTCGTCAGCCGCTGCAGCCATGCTACACCACTCACAAGCAGGGCTTGATGGGGAGCTATGCCGTACGCATTGAGTGTATCGTTTCTGGCGGCAGGTACACCCTAGGTCAACGAGGGTTGGGAACTCAGGGGCGAAAACCCTTTCTTGGGGAGTACTCTGCTTGCTGACATTGGTCAAGCAGCCATGCACTGCCACGTGTTGCACCGTGCCCCTCATCAAACTGTGAGACAGTGGTCAATTATTAGGGTCATCTTGTAACAGTCATTCAAAGTATGCCCTCATTGAGATGGCAAGAGTATGACTGCTTTAAAAGTGTCTGAGCAGACAGATGCTGCACAGCTGTACTAGTACTGCTACATGTAGCAGCTGTGCCAAGCAGAAAGTTGTCCCAGGAAAGAACAAGTAACGCGCAAGCTTGAGAGGTCACTATCAAGGACACAATGCGTCATGTTGCATGCATGCGTAAGGAGACTCACATGTGTACGCATTGTCATAAAACCCATAAACCACGCGTCATCTAGTAGATTTGTTCATGATCAACCAATATCTGGTGTCGTTGCATGTGATTGCACTGCCAGATTTGATGACAACATCCAGCTGATAGCTCATGAGCTGATCAGCTGGATGATTCTGTGAGTGACTTGTCGCAATGTGGTTGGATGCATGAAACAGATCTGTCTAGACATGCACACACATGGCAGACTCACATGCAGACATGCCAGCAGACTCAAATGCAGCCTGTGGGCTTGGAAACGGGCAGCCTTATCGGCTCTGTTGAAAAACTGCACCCCTGAAGGTGTGCCACCAAACATCACGTTGATGCGTATTATGCAGCGCTTTCTCATCATTTGCAATGCAGAGACCCGAGTACCTACAAAGCAATACCTGCAGATTATCTCACATGTGCAGGTTGAAGTCTTTCTGCAGCTTGTGATACCTCTGGGTATGCTGCCAATTACTGACAGAGATGTGATGATGTTGTCGGGCCTCTTTCAAGATTGTAGGTTGTCAGTCTCTGCTCTGACCCTTGCCAGCTGTCAGTTCGGTGTCAACAAGCTCTACTGCACAAAAGCTGGGACTTGCTCAGCCACGTCGGGCTGTGCATAGTTACCAAGACAAGGCCACAGTGAACGGACGCTGTGTTCTGTATTGTGCTCAGCAACAGAAGACCAAGAGAACGTACTGCTGATAGCTCTTGCACATCAGAGAGACTCTGTTTGTGAGGATTGAATCCAAAATGGTCTTAGCATGGGGCCGCAAACGTGCAATCATAAACAACATCTGACTGATCAAACATCGGCACTTGGGGAACAAACAGGATGGAGCCAAGTACACAATAGTCAAAGGCTGGGAACTCTGTCGGGAAAACTCGCTAGTGCCCAGCTGTACACATGGAAGGTCCCAAACAGCGTACTGCCGGACGCGATTGGCTTGCTGCTGCAGCTCAAACCTCCAGACAAAGTGCTCTGCTGATGAAGCGCCGTCGAGACGGCACAAAGACTCTGTTCGGCAACGTCACCTCGATGTACATTAGACGCATCTCCGTTCATGATGACGGGCACAACTTTGCCGCTTGATTGCCGTCAATTGGAGGGCAGGATCGCTGACCCATACCTGACGGGGTTTAGGAAATCTAGCTAGTATACAAAAGTCCATTTAGCGATGATGCCACCACTGGCTCCGTAAGATTTACGGCGACCGGTTTCACGGCCACTGCTTCTCTAGAACCAGAGGGAGCCAGCAACCCTGCACTTGCTGGCTCCCTCTGGTTCTAGAGAAGCAGTGGCCGCTTGCGCGTCTTGCAGGGCTCGCTGGCCTGAGGCAACTTCTCAGCTGCGGGAAACCCCTTCGACTAGTTGATACTGTCGACTGCGATCTGGATTCCCATATGCAGTAACTCTTGCTTTCTGGAAGTGTGGAAGTGTGACTGCTAGCCAGTGACTACCTTACCTGATGAACCAGGCAACTGGGGAGGGCTCCATCAATCAAATGGAAAGTTGAACATACCAAATTACTTCTGCAGAACAACACTCACGTATGCCATACCATTGGTTGCTGTAAATGGCAAGCACAAACATATAACTACTGTATCATTATACTGTTAAATGATAGATGCTTTAGCACCATCAACATTTGATAGCTAGAAACGCGCAAATGCTAATAGCCTCTGGATGGTACTTGTGGCTGAATAGGTGCCCTTGAGGCTGTCAAGCGTCTAGAAGGCAATTTTGTCCCGGGGGACCGCCCTGACCAGCCCTTGGTCCCAGGCAGAAAACATCAATGGGGTAAGCCTGTATACACCTGCTTGCAGTCATGAGTGTTTTCCTGTGTCTCAAGTGGCTTCACAGCCTGTGTTGTGAAGCCACATGAGACTCAGCAGACGTCCTAGTTTGCAAGCACAGGTGACTGTGATGCACGACAACAGCAAGCTGTTGAGTGTCGCACTTGTGACTTTAGTCTCGTCAGTCAGCCGCACTGACTTGGCCATGTTGCTGTCATGCAAGTTTGGCAGGTCATGCACAGTCAGCTGCTGAATAGCGTGTTCAGATACATGTGAGCCTTGTCAAATGCACTGTTCAGTGATGGAAGACCCATGGGGCATCTCTATGCATTGCTGTGACTGTGCTGTGCTGTGCTGTGCTGTGCTGTGCTGTGCTGTGCTGTGCTGTGCTGTGCTGTGCTGTGCTGTGCTGTGCTGTGCTGTGCTGCAGACAACCAAGGCTATGCAGAGCCCGCAGCTGCTCCAGATGCTCAGCAGCAGGCTGACAGTGTCAGCTTCGCTGAGAGCATGTTGCCAGACTGGGCAGCAGCAGCCTCTGGCCCCTATCCTGGGGCTGTGCCACAAGCCCTGCCCCAGGCAGTCTGCCAGGTACTGTACTTTGCTGCCCTGGGGATAGCCCTGGGGATTCTGTTTGTGCATGGCCATGCTTGAGGGATATTAAAGCCTATTGAAGCTTTGGTTCCTCTGGAGCAGCTCTATGACATTGTTGAAACAGTGCTGCTCCCCGGTGTTAGCTGGCTGCATGCAAGATCAGTTGCGTGTAGCAACACTGTGTAGCACTTCAGCACAATCATTGCATGAAGGCAGCTAATGGTTGCATGCTGAAATAACGCAGCAGCACCTACTGATCACATACCAGCATTGAGTGACTCTAGTGTGATTCATCATAGAGTTACACTGGAGATTCAGAGACGGCTGCATGCAGGTCCTTTGGGGCCTCCAATGGGCCCCGTGTTTATCCCTGGTCAACCCCCCTTCCACCCCTCTCAGCTGGTCCTAATCAATCCTGCTAGTCTCCAGCTCATCCTGAGCCGGGTGGGACAGCACAGCCGTCCCAGGGACTGCATCAGCCCCCAGGACAACAGCAGACACAGCAGCTGCCCCTGCATAATGTGTTCTGCCAGCTGCCAATTAATGCAGGTAAGGCTTGTAATACTGTATGACAACTCCATGCGGCAGGAAACCTTGTGTGGACTATCAGACATCATTGCATATATTGGGTACTATGTGGTTGCAAGGCATGATGCTTTGATCCATTCAGCATGCTCATTTCACACATGACTTGTCTGGCAAATAATGTCCATTTTGATGTGACACACAGCAAATCCTGATCTGCTTGCTGCTTAAAATCTTCTCCACAGGTAAGTCAGATCTGTCATGCACAGATGCAGGCTGCAACGTCCATGGCAGCTGGAGGATATCCCCAGCAAAACCTTGGGACCATGCCATCCCTGATGCATGGCCCTTTGGGATCCGTGGCTGGGGTACAGCAGCCGCTCCCGCCAGGGCACTTTGGCCTTCTTCAGCCCCCTGGACAGTTTCAAGCGCCCCTCCACCCCATGGCGGGGGCTCCAGGGGGGTTTGTCCCTGCTGTGCTAGGGCTCAGTCAGCATGATCAGCCTCTGATTTTGCAGCCGCCAATTGCACCAGAGCTGCTGGAGGCTAGACAGGGAGAGGCAGCGTACAATATTTATCGAGCCCCAGGGTCACTGGCAGTTCAGACTGAGGCAGTTTCTGACAGACCTGCATCACCACTGTTGCGTGCACACCTCTTGGACAGTTACTGGGTTTCTGGCTGTGAACAATTGTGAGGTGGAATGTCTAGCCTGGATGCATCTGATGTCTGGCCCACCTTGTGAGATATTTCAGTCTATTGGGCAATGGTCGTGGTTGGCCCAACGACGATGACTTCTTGTAATACCACATGTGTACACTTCCGACATGCATATGGAAGCCCTACATGCGTGCCGACACATTTGCAGTGACACAGTCGTAGTACACACTAATGATTAGGATTATCCCGGGCACTTTGCTTGGTAGATTGGATCTCAGATATGTATGCATGTCCCCAAGGATACACTGATTTGCAGAGCCCGGTGAAATGCCTGGATCACAGGTGTTGTGGCGGAGACAGTATGCAGTCATGCAAGGTTGTGTTAGGCTGCGCTCTGCAGTAGAATGCATTGAAGAGTGCAGTTTCGGGAACTGATCATCGGATCAGACCACAAAACATGTGGCACGAAATGACCTTGACAGAGTACACTAATGTGACATTAGTAATGTGCCACCTCACTGCGTGCTGCTATAACATTGATGAGTGAGGTGGCCAAACCTCCTCCTGCTTTGTGACACTGTTGCTGCAGATCTCCAGGATGGCAGCATCTGTGCAGCCTCATTTCATCGAGAGTGATACCTTTGCCGTCAGCACCGGCCTCCGAACCCTGGGCACTGAAGGGCGTGATGATCAATAAGGCAAACCCAACGCTGTTGAGTATGACCGCTCCCTGTGTATCGTCGCTGAATTGATACAGACGATTGTGCATCACTGTAGGTCTCAGACGAAGTTCTCAGCCTAATCACTTCCGAGCTGCCTGCCACAGATCTGGCAAATCTCCGGCTCACATGCCAGCAGCTGCGTGCTTCACAGCCGGCTTTGAACAGGGAGACACGTGTGTATCTAGCACGTTCTCAGGATTGGTGCTCTGCAGCAGCTGAGGTCAGACGCTTGTTTCCTGAAGTAACAATAGTACTCAAAGTGGACGGTGATGCCAGCTTCTCGACAAGGGGTTACCCTTCTTGCGATATCGTGAGTTTCACACCAAGACCGGGAGTGATACCCAGATGGAGCGCATTTGACGTCACACAAGCATCCAAGAGCACAAAGATCAGCGCCAGTATTAGGGAGCTGGAGCAGGTTCAAGCATTGCTAAATCATTTTGAGAACAAAGCTGGCACGGAGCTTGTGTTACAAGTCAGATCATCTTATCTGTCTACGCCAAGTGACGTGCAACATCCTGTGACGTCTAGACAGAAGAAGTACAAGGCTAGCATGCAAGTCCTGGCTCCTCTGGTCGCTCAGCTAGACAGTATGGACAATCTACCTGACATTCTCACACATGGACTTGACCTGCGCAATGTGAGACTGCTGGTGTTTGTCATGCCCAGCGATGCTCACCAGGTAGACAGGCACAAAGAAGCTCTCAAGCACCTGCCAAGCCTGAAGGAGGTGTCTTTGCTGACCAAATTCGCATCTTGCTGCAAACATGTATCGGCTGTGCTGGATGTCCTATCAATCCTCCCCAACATCAAGGTGTTACGTGTAGCGACCTATAGTCACTTCCATGTTTCTGCAACAGCCTTGCAGCATGTGACATTTCTAGAGCTTGGCAAATCTGTACACTGTGAACTGCCTCCCCCTACACTTATCAGTCTGTCTTTGCTGAATTTACAGGATGAGCCTGCAAGATGCACATTTTGGCAAGAGGTGCAGCGTCAAAACTCACTATTGTGCTTGTCTGTGCAGTCCTTTGTGCCATATTCACTGTCTTACCTCCCTGCTCATCTGCATAGCCTAACACTGACACAAGCTTTTGAAGAAGAGGACTTGCAGCCACTGAAAGTGCCCTTAGTGGGCTGTCAAGCTTAAGGGTCCTGCGCATTGGGAACTTTCTAACCACTTCAATTGTCGAGATGTTGTCTGAACTTCATCTGCCATGTTTGCACACTTTGGGTTTTCATGTGCATTATGGGGCACCAGGGCTGACTGGACACAACAGGAAAATCTTCGATGGGCAGATTACACATATGTTTTCACTGGTGAAGGGAGTTTTGCAGCCCTTTGATGTGTGTAGCACAACAAGTCTCAAAAGTCCAGTGGTCTGGATACCCCCTGATAGTGTGAGAGGACTAGCTGCTGCTTTTCCTTTGCTGATGTGCATGGAGGTATGTGCAGGATTGCTAGGATCAAGTAGGGAATTTATTCCTAGGCTGAAGCTGGACTGTGCGTTTCTGAGTCAGGATGACTTCCCCAAGCTTCGTGGAATCACCAGTATTTGCTGCATTCAAGATGCCCCTCTGCAGCTGCGGGCTGTACCAGCCTCCTGCTATGCTGTGTATAAGACCTCTGCAGTGCATTAATAAATCACTGGTACTGCGCTGTGACAGATGGTATTCAAAATAAGTATGATCGCCGCTTATGTTTCGTTACTCCTTTTCATCATATTTACACACTTGCACACAACCTAACATGCAGAAATGCCACTTTCATGAACTGGCGATCACGAAGACATCCTAGAAAGGCGTTGTCACGCTGTTGAAAGCTGTCATAGCAAGCAGCGCTGGTGTTTTGCCACCTAAAGGGATCTGCGTGCTGATCTCAGATGGCTTGACAACACCATTTCATGAATTGTCTGGGAATTTCTTCACAGCAGCATTAATGCACACAATGTCACAACACAGTAAAAGACACCGACAATCAGCGCATTTATCAACAAGCTTACTGTTGTGCACACATGGCCCCACGGGATGTCATCAATGAATACCATTGGCAGAATATTCTGACTGATGCTAGGTCACCAAGTCTCTCACTGACCCTTTCGGCAGTGGCTTCCTGCAGGCCATTATAAACGCAGTGAAAATTTCCCCCGACGATGAACAAACTGGAAAGTGGCAATGCAGAGAGTGGACTGCAAGCAAAAGGTAACACATAAAATTGAGGCAACGTGGACACAGGAGAAATGTTGCAGTACAGGAGTCCAAATCAAGTGACTGGAACTATTAGTCACAATTGCAGGACGACAAAAACCCTGGTCGAGCAAGACAGTAGGAAGCACCATCATGCCCTCATTCAAACATCAAACAGGGTCATGCAGTTCCCCAGGTATGGCCTTGCCACGTCAAACAGCATAGCAGCAAGCAGATGGCACAAAAGTCGTCAGCTTACCTGACAGCCAAGACGACTAGGCAAGAGGAAATGGAAGTGAACATGCAGAAGCCAAGAAGGCAGTAACATTCAGACTCGGCAGAACTAAAGGCAATGTGCAGAAGCTGTTCAGCCTGCACACCAACACCAGAAATCAATGTAGGAAAGCCAGAGAAGCCATGCAGAAATTAAAACCAGCAGGCAGCACATGCAGAACAGCGAATGTCCAGACCGTATAGAGGTAGCAACAGCAAGACACAGACAAGGTTGTTGAAGTTGGCATGCAGCAGAACACAACAAGACCAAGCAGTGCAGCAAGCTGCCTTTTGTCCCCGCCCTCAAGTCACAGCAGACGCTTCTTGCAGCCATGTTTTGCATGCTTTGCAAGTGCAAAGCACAGACAAATTCGCATCAAAGCAGCAGTCACCGCCTGGAAGCACGGCCAGCGTAAACAATCTGACAAGGCTCCCAAAGGCCACCAGCCAAGGAAAACAATGCTCCTGGCTTGCCAGCAGCTGTTTCTACTGTGGACCAGTCACCACTGCTGTATGCACCATGTTCCAAGAATGCACTAATTTGCAGATCTTGGTGAAATGCCTGGATTTAAGAGGTGTTGGATCAGACACAGTATGCAGTCAAGCAAGGTTGTGTTAGGCTGCGCTATGCATTGAAATGCATCTCGGAGGCTATCTTTACAGTCATGGAATGTTAAAGCGCTAACTGAAAGCAGGCACTAGGGTTGGGCAAGGGGTCTCAAAACAGGTAGGATGCCCACATCGAGTGTGAGAATTTGGGACGCTGCGTCACCCTTCCCGAAATGCAATTTTGTGTGGGCATCCCACTTGAAACAAGGTTATTGTCGATACACAATTACTTGTTTTATTGAAGCACGTATGCAGCTGTCTTATCAAGCTGCAATCAGAGCAATATTTACAGGCTTACGCCAAGTGCAACCTCTACACTGCCATCAGCACCACCTCTCATACCAATGTACATGTTTTGAAGATCACAAACTTGACCCAGTTTCAGCGTCACTGAAGTCTATTGGCTGTTCTAGATCTAGGTCTAGACCAGCTACTTCACACCCATTCTCAGGAGAATGCTGCACATCTGCTTCATCATTGCCATGAATCAATTGATTGCTTGAAATCACAGCTCGAATCACTGACTTGTGAGGCAAGTTGGGCTAACAGGCCAGAACTCACTTTGTCTCTGCCACATGGAGCCCCATTTGTGGCGATTTACGAGGGCAACCCCCGTCCCGTCCCGCCCTTGGCATGGCCTCTGCGCGCGCTGAGCTGTGATCTTCAGAGCTCTCCTGGCCGAGACTGTCAAGCCTTACTGCAGGACTTCGAGCTCACGTAAAAGAAGGTGATACAGCTCGCATTCTCAGCGGATGCTTACCTCAGCCTGCTTTACAGTTGGCACCCGCCTCTGATCCTCCGACTGAGTCACGCTGAGTATTGCGATGCTCAACAAGGTATAATGAAGCAATAGTTACCGCTGGATCTGTGATCCCATCAAGCCTGGACTCATCAGCTTGCACGAATGCAGGTGCCTGAAGAAGTGCTTCAGCAGATCACGTCCAAGTTGCTTGCAACAGACCTTGCGCACATCCGGCTTACGTGCAAGCAACTGCGTGCTTCACAGCCGGCTGTACAGGGTGAAGCTCGTCTATATCTGGCGTACTCGCTGGACTGGAAGGTTGCAGCAGCTGAGATCAGGCGCTTGCTTCCTGAAGCGACAATCGTGCTCAAACCAGCCGTCGACCACAACGTGTCAATAACACCATCTTTCCTCTGCGACATTGTGAGCATCACACCACGACCGGGCATATTGCCCCGCTGGAGCGCTGTTGCTGTGACGCAAACAATGAAGAGCACAAAGATCAAACCCAGTATTGAGGAGCTAGACAAGGTTAAAGCAGTGCTGATTCAGTTCGAGGGCAAAGCTGATGTGGAGTTGGCCTTGCAAGTCAGATCATCTTTTTTGTCCATACCAAGTAACGTACAGAATCCTGAAGATTGTAGTCACAAGACCTACAAGGCCTGCACGCAAGCCTTGGCTCCTCTTATCACTCAGCTAGACAGCGTGGACAGTTTACCTGACACACTCAATCATGGTCTCAACCTATGCTTTGTGACCCGGCTAGCTTTCACTTTGCCCAGCAATGCTTAACAAGTCAAGCGGTACCAAGAAGCACTCAAGCAGCTGCCAGGCCTGAGAGACGTGTCTGTGCTGACCAAATTCTTGTCTTGCCATGATCATATTTCTGCTGTATTGGAAGTTCTGCCGATCCTCTCTCACATCAAAGCGTTGCGCATAGCGACATGCTGTGAGTTCCAGGTTGCTGCATCAGTCTTGCAACATGTGACAATGTTGGAGCTTGGCAGAGCTGTGTATTGTGACCTACCTCCCGTCACCCTAAAGAGTCTCTCTTTGCTAGATTTGCAAGATGAGCCTGCAAGGCACACCTTTTGGCAACAGCTTCATTGTCAAAAGTCATTGTTTTGCTTGTCTGTGCACTCTTTCACCCTATCTTCACTTTATTACCTTCCAAGTCATTTGCATAATCTGACACTGACAGAAATATTTGAGGAAGAGGGATTGCAGCTTGTGAAACATGCTCTTGGTGAGCTGGTTGGCTTGAGGGTCTTGCGGATTGGAAACTTTTTGACTAGCTCAGTGGTTGGGGTATTATCAGAACTTGATCTGCCATGCTTACACACTTTTGGTTTCCGTGTGCATCACCATGGGTCAAGAGTGGGGAGACGACTCAACCAACTTTTCAAGTTGCAGAGAGCGCATCTGTTTTCAGAGGTGAAAGGGGTCTTAGAGCCATATGATATGTTGAGCAAGAGGAAGCCCACAGTTTTGAAGCCACCCGATAGTGTGAAAGGACTTGCTAGTGCTTTTCCTGTGCTAACGCTCATAGAAGTGTTGCTAGGTAGAGTGGTAGAGCATGAACCGGGCAGCAATCTCGCTCCGCAGTTGAAGCTGGATTGCAACTTTTTGAGTCAGGACAACTTTGCCAACCTTTGTGGCATCACTTGCCAGTTCCAAAACATCCCTTTGTTCTTGCGGGCTGTGCCGCCCTCCTGCTATGTCGTGTACAAGACGCCTGCATTGCACTGATGATGTTACTAGCACTACACTGTAATGAACGGTGCACAAAAGCAAACTGATTGCGGACCAGTGATTATCTGTGTTCATGCAACCTAGGACTGATGCACAAGACAGGCTGTCTGCACGTACCTAGCTCATCATGATTTTAGTTGTTATTATGATTATTACTATTGTCTTCTTCCTGTTGTTATGCAACCTTTGAATTGGCAGGAGAAAACTTTGGCCCGGAAGAGACGATAGTTTTGTACTAACACACTGGTCATGTCACAACAGGTCGCTGTATGCTATGCTGTTAGCTATTAGCACAACACCATCAGACAGCCCAAGGCAGGAGTTGACATGATCATGAGGAGTACGTGAGGTATGCCTCTGGAGCGCTAAATGGTGTTGACCATGATACCTTGGGTCTTATCTAAAGCAAGTATGAGACGTAGCCAGTGCAAAGTCCTAAATGCCAGCAACTCAAAGCTCACACATTCCCAAACAAGGTAGCAGCACAATTTCTACATACTCAAATTTGCATACTCAAGGAAGTGGCTGCAGAAGTTTCAAATAGGGTCCATAGGTCATTGATTGGAAGAGTGAGCTGAGTCGTGAGTCGTAGCACAAGTAATGTTGCAGATCATGAACTTCTCAGCATGCACCTTGTGCTTAACAACAACTTAAACTGGTCTTGTGGTCCACAAGCTGGTGATTCACAAGCTGTGTGGGATGCTACAGTTGTGACGGGCTGGCCTGCAGCTGCAACATGGTGCTGTAGAGCCAGCTGCAGCCAGGTGCTGAGGCAATCACAGCACACTGGCTGTCAGCCCAGCTGGGTATAACAGACTAGACACAGTACAAGAATACCAGACTAAGACTGCTACTTGTCTAGTGAGTGGGTCACCTTCAGCTGCTCCGTAAGCCGGGTCTGGGATTCACTCGAGTGAGACTGAGTGGTTGAGTTCGCTCTCAGCCGCTGGTCGTCCATCTAAGATAAGATTCACAATTTTGTGTGTCTACACACTGCTCGCAATATATTCACAGCACGCTACATCAGAGGAATGTAATAAAGTCACATAGATACAGTAAGAATTAGCCCTGGAATATCAGGGATCGGTATTTGACCACCTAAAGAACTAGAATTGCGATCTCTTTAAGCCGATAGTCCGAGCCCCGGCTATCGAGGCTACGTTCATAAAGGCCTCAAGAATGGAAATTTACCGCCCTAAGGTCTCTGTGGACGTAGTTTTTGTCCTGCAGGCTATGAGCATTATCAGCTGGAACAGGTGCGATGCAAACAAGGGCCGCAGGTTTGTTTCAGCAGGTCATATGAGAATCCACTGCTGACCAGGCAACATTCCCATGAGCAATGTTGGCTCTAGCATGTCATTGGCTTTATGTCAATCAAGGCGCCGTGCCGGGCAGGCTTCTCATGCATGAACGCAATGTTAACCACTGGTTAATAACCAGAGCGTCAAACAGCATCATCTTCAGCTCCAAAGTATCCTGCATCACTGGCCAGCAGGTGCTAGCTGACTCAGCAATGCAAGCAAGTTGTTGCTAACATCAGGTGCACCAGTGCCACCATCATCACCAAGAAGAGGGCAGTGCGTGTGGTTGAGAAGGCTGGTGAAGGGGCCGCTGGGGCATGTGGGGCTGCATGGGGTAGCCCTGTGGCCTACCAAGCCCTACACGCATATGACAGTACTTGCATTTGGCACTGGCAGAAAAGTGTAAACCATTGAACTATATATTCTGCTAGGCACACTCTGCTTTGCTTCATACACAGGAGCAACAGAAGACATATATCGTTCAGATGTTCAAGCATGAAAATCTGCTAGACTGCTGTCCAGATTGCAGTGCAGCACTGCTAAGAACAGCACTGGCTCAGCAGCAATTACGGCATCTGGGAAATGACCATCCAGACAGTATTGAAAATTATGCATGGTTGGGCCACACACAGTAGACAAGTCATGGATAGATGGCATTAACTGAGACTGGTACATAGTTGCATGATCCATAGAAAAGGATTGTAAGGGGGAAGAAGAGTGGTTACCTGCAAGGTAGGCAGGGGGTGGCAGGCCCCCCATTGGGGGCACCCACTGATGTCGGGAAGAGGGATACCCTCCCGCAAAAGGAGGCAGGCCCCCCACTGGAGGCAAGCCTCCCGGGGGTGGCAGGCCCCCTTGGGATGGGGGAGGTGGGGGTCTGTAGAGGGCTGAACTGCTGGCTCCCCTACCTGCATTGCTTGCCACATCACCCAGCTGACAGTGAGAAAAGAAAACACCTTTCGGTGTCAATTACATGAGAAGCCAAGTATTATATGAGGCTGCCCAGGGGGCCTGCTGACAGTGACAACACCATTTTAACGGGGCAGGCTGATATGGTGAAGCTGCTGCACAATTTGGTGACAATATTCACAATGCATAAGGCATGCGACACGTGTAATGGCTTTGAAAGTCGTGCTGCTGAAGAGTGTGGTCAAGTTGTTAATTTGTGTGCACATGCATGATGTCATGACTAATGAGAAAGATAGTTAAGTTTAGAGACGCTGAAGTGCTGAGGATGCAATTCCAGCATGAAGAGCAAGGACCAGGAGCAAAGAAGGCACCTGGGTAAACCCCAGCCAGTCTGAAAGCAGACTTGGTCCTGGGGTCTGTCCTGGGGTCAACTCTAGGGTCAGCCCTAGGGTCCACAGGCATGCCTCTTCCTGACCGGCCTGAAACACCAAGCCATGTTGTAGTGGGGTATTGACCGGCCCCTTGCGAGAATGCTCCAGCACCAACCCCAATTTGAACAGGGTATTCGCTAGCAATGCAAGGTGAGATAAAAATAATCAGACTATTTTCTATTCTATTTTTTCTATTTTACCTTTTGTGTCTGAAAACCTGCGCAACTGTGAGGTTGCTGTTTGGCTCAAGGAACCAGCCTGTTGAGGCATAGGGAGTAAGACCGCTGCAGCAGCCAGCCTTTGGTTTGGGGGCAAGGTGAACCAGTAATCCTGTACACAATCAAGAGAGTTAGCAACATTGGCTGTTCTTACCCAAGTGTTGTGCTCATCGCCATGACCTTCCCAGTGGATCAAGTATTCAACTTTACATTCATGTCCACGCTCAACAACTGTATGATCAAGCACTTGCTCTACTGTCCATTCAGGGAAGTCATTGACCAGTTCAGGAGGTGTTGGCACTTGTGTACGACCATCACTTTTATATGGCTTGATGAGAGAGACATGGAACACGTTGTTAACCTGATGCATGCAGTCTAGCAAACCCAAACTGTAAGCGGTGCTGCTCATGCAAACCATTTTTTTTTGTCCAAACCTTCTAGGTATAAGCTTGCGCATACCAGCGGTCCTCAAATACAGGTACATGGTGGCTAGGAGCACTTCTGCTCTGACATTAAAGACGGATGGGTGATACCTTTTATCATAGAAGTGCTTCTGCCTTTGCTGTGCATTGGGCATGCATGTGTTGGCACATGCAATAGTGGTTTGCATGTGCGATGCAAAAGCAGCAGAAGCAGGATTTTACTTTTCAAAGGTAGCGTCATATTTCAAGTGAGGTACTCAAATGTGTTCTGGGGTGCCGGCCATGGGTTGGTAGAACGGAGTGTTCTGCACTGACTCCTGCTGAGCATTGTTGGTAGCAACCTGCGCAGAAGAAGCTCATGCCAATTAGTCATGCTGGGAGATACAAAGTTTCTGAGCATATCCTCAACAATACAAATCATGCGTTCTGTTTTACCATCAGCCTGGGGGTGAAACGCTATGGACTTGTTCCATGTGGTGCGCAAGCATTGAGAGAAAATCTGGTTGTACATGCTGGCAATTGTCAACCTCTGTCTGAAATGACTTCCAAAGCAAGACCATGATTGCAGAACAAATGCAGAGTGAGTAAGTTTTCCACTGCACCATGCATTGCACAATGCACTTGGGCTGACTTATTCATAACTCATTTATAGTGCACTTTGTGGTGCGTTGTACAGTGGCAGCAATGTGCACGCATTTGCTTAACATTGCTTGATTTGTCTTGAATGTCAGAAAACAAAACCTCGACACCAAAATGAATCTAAGACACTACCAACTGCTGTCATGGTGGTCCCACAACAGCGCTGTGTGCATCTTGTGGCATTGGGGATCACAAGGCAATCCCCTTTCCACCATGAACCATCCAAGTACTTAAAACCTGCAGGTTAATGATGTTAGCAAACCATGCATCAAACTGGTGGTTCTGCTTTAGCTTTTCACAGAGGTCAAGCACAGACCGCTCAACCATAACCATGTCTTCAGGAATGACAGCGTCAGTTGCAAGGGTCAAAAGGGTTGCTGGGGGGAGAATTGGGTAAGGTTGCAGAGATTACAGGTGGTGAGGTTAAGGAGGTTACAGGAGGCAAAGACCCCAGGGTCCATCTTGGGTCTGCAATGCAGGCTCAGGTGGGGTGACAGGTGTGGCAGCAGGTACAAGTGCAGGTCAGCAAGCAACAGCTTCAATGTTGTTAGAGTCAACCTTTGATGCCATCTTTGCTCACAATGTGATCGAGATAAGGCAGTTCAGTCTGGCCCCATGGGAATTTAGACATCTTGATGGGTGTAGAGGTCTATCTTGGTACATCCATCCGAATTGTGACATGCTCAACATGTTATTCAGCCTTGCTGAAAATCAGTATGTCATCCATGCAAGTCAGAAGTTGCTGCCACTGGGTTTACCTTGCCATCAGCCAAAAACTTTGGATGCTCCAACACCCTGTTCATGACAGCTTGGATTTTAGCTGGCGCATTGGTGAGGCCAAAAGGCAGTACCCTGAACTTGTATTGGCCAAATAAAACTCTGACAGCAGCCTTTGGTCTGTCTGGCTCTTGTGATAGGGTCTGATGAAAGCCAGAGGCAGCATCAAGGCTGGTGAAGTATTGTGATCCCTGTAGTTTGTCAAACAAATCATCAGTCCAAGGTGAAGCAAAACATGTTGTTTTGTAAGCTTTTGCATGCGCGGTACTCAACTACAATGCGCAGCTCACGCCCCTGATTCAGTACAAAGAGTAATGGGGCTCCATATGGACTGACAGAAGGCTCAATCATTTGCTTCTGCAGCAGCTCTGTCACTTGATGCTTTACGGCCCAGATGGTTCAGCAAACACATCAGCAAACTATGACTTGATGCCATCAAACTGCTGAGTCAGCGTGAAAGCAGAGACAGGTCCAGCAGCAGAAGTAGACGCACCGCAATGGCTGATGCAGAAGAAGAGGAGTGCCTGCTCACCGAAGTGTCCACAGGCCCAGGCCCATTGATGTTGCTGTACTAAGAGGCCTCTTTTTAGCAGTCCTGCCACTTGGTATGGCCAGCTCCAAAGCAGCCTTCACCCAGCAGTCTGGCTTTGGGGTGCTTGGCTAGTGCATTGGGGCAGGTGATTTGCCATGTAACTCCAAGTGGCTGGGTTCTGGTCAGCCAAGATAGGAGCCTTGTGCTGAGTGGAGGGAGCAGAGCCCTTAGTCCACTTGTCGGCAGCCGCACGGCGGGTCTGCTATGGTGATGGTTGCGTCTGGTGAGCATACTTCCCCTTCTTGTGCTGTTGAAATGTCCTGTTGGCCTGCAAGTTGGGGAGGGGAAGGGGGGGGGGGTGGGAGGAGGGCAGCAAGCCCAAGCACCCTGGCGTATTCAACTGCACAGCAGCATTTGGAGTGTCAAAAAGGTCAACATGTTCAGCATTTGTAACAGGGTCAAGCGCAGGTATAGTGGCGATGATGGACTAGAGACCCTGTTACCATCAGCAGATGTGCATGCCTTCATTGCCAGCATGACAAGCAAGTGTGTTAAAGGCAGATCTACAGGCAGAGACTGTGCTGATTTGCTTCAGGCTAGAGATGGCAATCTTGGCCTGAGTAGAATGGGTAGCAAAATGCAAATTCAGTTCACACCATTCAGTAAAGCTATCAAACTCGTGAAAGTCTTCCAAGGCTTGTAGGCTGGTCTTGTATGCTTCACTTTCAGCAGTACCAAACAACGTTCGAGGCGCGTTCTACAACAGTGTGCTAGCAAAGATTGACCAACCAGTTTTGGGGTAGTATCAGGGGTACAAGTGGCAAACTTTGCCAGCTTTGTACGACCATGCACTGACATCAGAGTCACCACTGGTTGTGCCAAATCTGGGCGGCTGAGGCAGGTTTATTTGAAGGTGGGGCGCCCAGACGAAGAAGAGGCATCAGCAGCGGGGCGAAATGCAACAGGTGAGGCAATATCTGAGAGGTTAAGTTCAGGCAAGGTTCCGATTCCAATCTGTGCGAACTACTGACAGGGTATGTCTGGCATTTGTCACCTTCAGCAGATGCCTCTTGAGTGCGCTCAATGAGCTTATTACACACTTTCTTCCTTGGTTAGGAATGGGAGTTGGCAAGGGGTGCTTCCAATCCAAGTTCCTCCAGAAGATGCAAAGGTCCTCTCCACACTCGCATTGCAAAAGCAGCGCGCTTTTTGTTGTCCCTCCGGGTGACAACGCTGTTGGGGACAACCGTTCCCCTGCTGGCCGCACGCTGTGGAATTGCTGGCGTGACTGCAGCCCATGCGGTTAGCCTGAGAAATCCTAGTAGGCCGTCAATGGGATGGGAAGGAGGCGGCTGCAGCTGGCGCTGGTGCGGATGCCATTACTGCTGCCACCCAGACTGTGATGTCGTCCAGCTTTTCACCCATTCTACGGATGATTTTGAGGTGCTGTTGCCTGATTCAAGCTATTGGCTCCGAAAGCATTTGTATACCTGCGTTGGTGTCTATCAGGCAAATATAAATAAGTGGAACGAATTTGAACTACATCGCCAACAGTAAGGGTAGTAAGGACAATCTACTCCACTCAGATAGCAAAGTACAGATTATCCACAATGCCTCATAAGGTAGTGAAGCTCCCTCCGAGAATTCCCATTGACTATGTCTTCCTGTCTCACAACGTGGCTGTTACACAGCAACTTGCAGTCACTAGGGCCTGACAAGTATCTGTCTCAATCAGCAGTTGCCAGTAATATATTCTAGCTGAAATCAACAGCCGTATTGTATCAGAGGTGTAGCCTCTGCTGTCAGCCTCTGTTGCTACTGTAGCAATGGAATCTGACACTCGGATGACCTATGTCACAAAGGACTTGCCAGGGAGGCAGTCCAGCACACTGTGCTTCAGACCGGGCGGCACTCTCAATGCACATCTAGGTTTGCACTTTCAAGCAGGAATAGCAAGGCCAAATTAGACAGCTGAGTACCATAGCCAACAGATTATAGAGTTGATTTTGTTTGAGCATACTCATAATCACCCCCGATGAATGGGTCATGGCGGCCTATGTCTGTGTCATACGCATTGGCGAAAAACAATTGCGCCAGCAGCTCTCCATCATCTTCACAGCTCTGTTAAATTTGTTTAAACACAACACTTTGATGGTTCTGCTCAGCAGTTTCAACAAGGAAATTGCTGAAACTTAGCCAGGAAAGCAAATGTGCAGACCTCACATAACAGACTGGTACAAACAAAATCATATACAGGAGCATAGCCCTGAATAGCCTGGACTTTGTCTGGGCATTGCTTTTTGTCTGCAAGTATAGAGTACCTAGGTAGGTGCCTGAATCTGGTGACAAAACAGGTCAGGCAATGCTGACTTGCTAGGACAGTGCAAAATTGAGCTTTGGGTGCTGTGCTTTACAGTGTGCAGGAGCCTGAGCACCATATAGATGAATCAAAGCAATGAACGACTGACGGGACGGCTACTACTACTCAGTGCACAGCAGGGAGACTCTTTAGTGCACCCTTGCTCCTCGGAATTTTTTTGCACACTACGAGGCACCCTCGTGCGGTCAGACAGAACGTCTACTTCGTCACAAGTCAGCAATCGGGGAGCAAGCAAGAAGGCAAGGAAGCCAACACATACATCTGATCACACACCTGTGTCAACGATTTACGGTTTGTGCGTTTGTGGATAAGCAACATCAGTGTCTACCGCTCGTCCATGAAAGGGTTCCAAGCACAATACTTCGCGGACGATATGAGGCATGCAGCGCAGCTGGCCTGCCAAGGCATGCTTCAAGCTAAGTTTGTCGGTTCGAGCTTGCCGTTGTAGTAAGCGCCTCAGCTAATGAGAAAGAACTGCTCTACAGACAAAGAGTCAGTGAGGGAGCAGAAAGACTTGGTGTGCGTACCACGTACCCTAAGTTGGCATGAGCGACTTGCAGGCTGGCTGTCCCATACCTGACAGATGGTGGGAAACGCAGCTAGGATACATAACACCGGTTGTCCTCCGTTACATCCGTACTATGTACGGCGTACCGGTTTCACTGCCGATCAACTGCCAGTCTGTCGCGATTCAGAGCCCTCTATCAGGTTCTACCAGTGCCCCATCCAAATGGCCCATTTGGATGCTGCTACACGCGCGTTCTGTGGGGTGCTGGTCTGGGGGCTGTCCAGGTCAGTCCTTGGCTGTGGTTACGTAGCTCTGGTTAGCGCGGCTTTGGTGGCCTTCCGGGAAGGCTTGTTCCGGGTGCAGAGACTTGTTGTGCTCTATTCTACGACTTACCTTACCTGATGAACCAGGCAACTGGGGAGGGCACAATACAATCAATCAATCTACAATTTCTGTCTCAAACATAAATATACATATACCTTACATGTGCACAGGTACACATCAAATGGAACCTAAATTGGCAACCAGATGTCTTGGACCTGGGCTCAATATATACAAATATATTGTCATCATAGTCAATGATGCTATCATTGCGCAATGACATCAGTAGAACAGTGTATCAACATGGCATGCGTGTGATGCAGCAAAAGCCGGCATGCAAACTGTAACGCCGCAGGCAGTTACCAACTATATCTACTTGTAATACTGTAACAACTCAGCAACACTCACTATTCCTTTATAAACACTTAGCATAATCCTTACTGATCAGCTGAGCCGCCGGCTCAGCCTTGCTTTAACAGTGCGAACTGAACTGATTGTGTTATCTCAACACGACTACTATCGGAATACGCCTCACAACTTTACACAAACATGGTTTGCTGCCAGCTAGAGATCTCTAGATTCTTATGTTTCTGATTGAGCTGACACTTGCTAGTCACAGTCTTAGTGTTAACAATCTAATAAGTGTGCATGGAATCCTGCAACTATAGTATACATATATGTATATCTATTGTGCAGTATATATACACTGCACAATCTCAGCCCACAATAGCAGGGTTTCAGCCCGACATTTCGTCTCAACTTCTTTGAGACGTCCATGTCCCTTGAGGTTGCGCTTTTCACAATATGTGTGTAAATCACTTTAGGGTAAACAGATTTTGCAACACGCAAAACGGAAGGTCTAGACCTCCAGATCTGCCTGTTCTGTGGGCTGCTGCATATCTGCGTTTATTTACCAATGTCTTGCAATTGCACAAGTGTTAAAGCAACATACCCTGGTCAGAGTGCATGCACAACCACTTGAGTCTTTGTGCGCCCTTAAGGCCTTAGCCTTCCTAGTCACGGAGCATAGACGCAAGGCCCAGTCCCTGTGGGATGCGTTACACAAACAACTGTTGTTGCAGCTGCAGACTTAAGTAGTGTTGTAAGCTGCATAATATTCATTCATGCACAGTAGCCCAATCATAATATTATTGTTGTCTTGCACAATGATTTCTGAAACATATGGTCATTTGCCCAAAAACCCTGCATGTGTGACTTGCAAAGCTGGACAGAGCAAGCACATTGAGGCAGCTCAGCCAAAACTAGCATGCTGCAGCTACAAGCAAGCAGTTGCAAGCAAATCTGCATGCGCAACATCTGAATGGTGAAGGCAAAGCTGCATGCGCAACATCTGACTGGTGCGCATAAGCTTTGCAGCACTTGCAGCCACACTAATGCTTTTACATCTTCTACCAGGAATTCGCAATGGCTAAAGCCAACCACCTGGTTTCTGATTGGTGTTGCTGTTGTTTCTCTGACAAAGTGAGCAATGTTTGATATGCTGAAGCACGCCTTGGCAAATGCCTTTCCACCAATACAGCCTATCCATAGCCTTCTGAGCTTTGGCCACGCCAAGATGGCCGCTGTATGGGCAATCATGCAACTCGTGCAAGCACGGTTTATTCAGGTTCTGACTGTTTGGAATTACCAAAGCATGACCATGCCACCAAATGTCTTGCTTCTATTCGCACTTACATTGCTCTGCAGCAGTCAGCTTGTCAAATCATTCACTGACTTCCTCATACCCTTGAGCACTTGCTGCTGGAAGTCTGTCAAAGGCTCCTGCTGATCAGCAACCATTTCAGGGTTCAGAGGCAAAAATGTTTTAGGGTATGATGGCAGAATTGGGCTAGGGTCTGCAGTAGGGCTAGCAGCAGGCTCTTTGGGCACTGCAGTCTTACTTTGCCCTCTGGTCACTGCAGCGACTAGTGCACTCTACTGAGAGGATCAGCTATCTTGGTCTATACTGCCACCTGAACCTGAAGGCTTGGAGGTACTCTGACCACCTGAGTTGACGCCTTGACAGGTTAGCTTGGGTTTGCAGACACACAAGAGATTTATGATCAGTGACCACTGTAAACTCCACCCCCTCCAGTTGACAGCCCCATGTCCTCATAGCGTGCACCAGAGCAAACAATTTCTGCTCACCCATGGTGTAATTACGCTCTGTAGGAGACAGCTTCTCACTCTCAAAGGCTACTGGCCTGCCCTTCTAGATCAGGACGAGAAAAGAGAAGAAAAGAAAAGACTACGCCTTTCGGCGTCAACTTAATGAGAAGCCAAGTATTATACCAGGCTGCCCAGGTGATCAGGACGACACCTATGTTGATGAGTGACGCATCACAGACTACCTCAAAGTGCTTACAGTGATCTGGCAAGCCCATGACAGGAGAGCTTGTCAAAGCATGCTTAGTGTCTTCAAACGCTTTCTGACAGCGTTCTGACCACACCAAGGGCGCCTTACGCTTCGTCAGGTCAGTCATGGGGCATACCAGCTTTGAACACACTGGCACAAACCTTATGTAAGTATGTAGTCAGGCCTGAGAAGGACTGCAGCTGATGCACATCGTTTGGCACGGGCCAATCTGAGATGGCAGCTGCCTTAGCAGGATCCGTTCTGATGCCATCAAGCAAGATCAACGCAAAATGTCCAACATGCTCTATGAATATGGTGTTCATAGCAGCATGGAAAGTTGCTGGCGCATTCAACCAACCCAAAACTGAGCACTCTGAACTGGTAATGACCCAAAGGGATCCTGAACGCAGTCTTAGGCACAACATCATCCTTAAATCTGATTTGATGGTGCTCTGCAGGTCAAGAGGAAAAACACTGAAGCAGCATGCAGCTGATCAAGCAGGTCATCAGTGCGGGGCAGTGGGTACCTATTCTCAATGATTGAGAGGTCTGTAATTGACGCACATATGCAGAGTACCGTCCTTCTTTCTGACAAACAAGACTGGTGCCTCAAAGGCTGATCAGCTGGGCGTTATGATACCTCTCCTGAGGCCCTCTGACATTCAACCTCTGTTATCTGATGTTCTGCCTCTGCATCCTCTGCAGGACTGAGCCTGTAGATGGGCTTGAAAGGGGGCACACCTGACTCGGTAGGAATTGTATGTATCGCTTTCTGGAGGCAGCCCATCAGGCAGACAGTTCTATACTCATGCAGTATCGACTGCACTTCTGACTGAGGTACAAGAGTGCCATCTGCATGTGACTGCTGGTTGCCTGATTTGTCACGCTTAGTCACAGCAGGCACATGCACACCCTCATATGTCTTGGTCACAAGCAAAAACATTGCACCAGCACCCTTTCTGACAGCCTTTCTCGCTTGCATTGCACTCAACATCAGAAATGCAGATGGTTGTTTAGGCTTGCTGAGAGTCTCAGCGGACTTTTCACAGTGCAGTGTTATGCTCTTCTGAACTTTTCTGAGTTCAACTCACCTGTTACTATAGGCCAGGCAACTGTTATGCTGCAGAAGCCAAGGCTCACCAAGAATGGCATCGAAGTGATCTGCCAGGCAAGTTACACAAAGCATGACCAAACACTGATATGCCTGGATTCTGACACGCCCTTTGCAAGTTTCAATCACAGGAATGGACTCACCATCTGGCATGCTGACTTGGACTTCCACCGACTTATCCAGACAGCCTATGCTTCTCTGCAAAACTCCTGACTGAGAACAGTCATGCCAGGTCCTGACTCAACGAGGCATTATGCAGGTGTACAACCAAGTTTGCGTGTGAGATACATGAAAAACTTGCTTCTAGCTACTGCATTGAGGACAAGCTGTGACAGAGGTGCATCGAACGTGTTTAAGTATGACTGATGTGCTTAAGATTGCATTCAGGAACCCTTTGGGTCATAAGCGCAATATATTAAGAGCACGCTACATTGGTTCCGGAGCGAGTCCCGAGCTAGGCTGTGTGTAGACACGTGAAAGTGTGAATCTCATCTTAGATGGACAACCAGCGGCTGAGAGCAAACTCAACCACTCAGTCTCACTTGAGTGGATCCCAGACCCGGCCTAGGGATCAGGTGAAGGGACCCGCTCACTAGACATGTAGCAGTCACAGTCTGGTATTCTTATATTGTGTCTAGTCTGTCACACCCAGCTGGGCTGTGTTGTAATTGCCTCAGCACCTGGCTGCAGCTGGCTCTACAGCACCATGCTGCAGCTGCAGGTCAGCCCATCACGTGGTGCACCAACTGTAGTACCGCACACAGCTTGTGATGCACCAGCTTGTTGTTCACTAGACCAGTTTGCAATGTCATGTTGTTAAGCACAAGGTGTATGCTGAGAAGTTCATGATCTGCAACATTACTTGCTACGGCTCGCAGCTCACCTCACTCTCCCAATTGATGACTTCCGGACCCTGTTTGAAAGTTCTGCAGCCACTTCCTTGAGTATGCAAGATTGAGTATGCAGAAGTTGTGTTGCTACCTTGTTTGGGAATGTGTGAGCTTTGAGTTGCTGGCATTTAGGAGTTTGCACTGGCTGCGTTTCATACTTGCTCTGAATAACACTCAAGGTATCATGGTCAACAGCATCTAGCCCTCTAGAGGTACTTCTCATGATCATGTCAGCTCCTGCCTTGTGCTGTCTGATAGTGTTGTGCTAATAGCTAACAGCATAGTTTGCAGCAACCTGTTGTGACATGACCAGTGTGTTATCATAAAGCTTACACGAGATTGTCTCTTCCTGGCCAAACTTCTCTCCGGCCAATTCGAAGGTGGCATAATACGGTAACAAGAGCAAAAAAGAAAAAAAACAATCAAAACGCTTTCCAGCTCATGATGAGCTAGGTATGTGCAGGATAAATCTTGTCTGTCCAGAGCAGCCTGTCTTGTACATCGGATGGGATTCCCTATGGGGCCTAGGTTGCATGAACACAGATAACCACCAGTTCACAATCAGTTTGCTAGCAGCGCTGTTGTGCACCGTTTATTACAGTGTAGTGCTAATCAGCTCATGATCATCAGTGCAATGCAGGCGTCTTGTACACGACATAGCAGGAAGGCGGCACAGCCCGCAGGAAAAAAGGGATGTTTTGGAACTGGCAAGTGATGCCACGAAGGTTGGCAATGTTGTCTTGACTCAAACAGTCACAATCCAGCTTCAGCTACGGAGGAAACTTGCTGTCCAGCTTATGCTCTTCCACTGCTCCTAGCGACACTTCTACGAGCGTCAGCACAGGAAAAGCACTAGCAAGTCCTCTCACACTATCAGGTGGCTTCAAAACTGTGGGCTTCCTCTTGCTCATCACATTGTATGGCTCTAACACCCCTTTCAACTCTGAAAACAGATGTGCACTCTGCAGGTAGAACAGTCTAAGGATTCGGCTGCTCAGTCCTAACCCATGATGATGCACATGAAAACCAAAAGTATGTAAGCATGGCAGGTGAAGTTCTGATAATACCCCAACCACTGAGCTAGTCAAAAAGTTTCCGATCCGCAAGACCCTCAAGCCAATCAGCTCACCAAGAGCACGTTTCACAAGCTGCAACCCCTCTTCCTCAAATATTTGTGTTAGTGTCAGATTATGCAAATGACTTGGAAGGTAAGATAGTGAAGACAGCGTGAACGAGTGCACACACAAGCAAAACAAAGACTTCTGAAAATACAGCTCTTGCCAAAAGGTGTGCCTTGCAGGCTCATCTTGTAAATCTAGTAAAGACAGACTCTTTAGGGTGACGGGAGGTAGCTCACAATACACAGCTCTACCAAGCTCCAACATTGTCACATGCTGCAAGACTGATGCAGCAACCTGAAATTCACAGCCTGTCGCTATGCGCAATGCTTTGATGTGCGGGAGGATTGGCAAAACTTCCAATACGGCAGAAAAGTGATCATGGCTAGACAAGAATTTGGTTAGCACAGACACGTCTCTCAGGCCTGGCAGCTGCTTGAGTGCTTCTTGGTACCGCTCGACATGTTGAGCATTGCTGGGCAAAGTAAAAGCTAGCCGGGTCACAAAGCGTAGGTTGAGGCCATGATTGAGTGTGTCAGGTAAAACATCCACGCTGTCTAGCTGAGTGATAAGAGGAGCCAGGGCTTGCATGCAGGCCTTGTAGGTATTGTGACTACAATCTTCAGGATTTTGTGTACCTCTTGGTATGGACAAATAAGTTGATTTGACTTGCAAGGCCAGCTCCACATCAGAGTTGCCCTCGAACTGATTCAGCACTGCTTCAACCTTCTCTAGCTCAGTGATACTGAATTTCATCTTTGTACTCTTCATTGTTTGCGTCACAGCGACAGTGCTCCAGCGGGGCAATATGCCCGGTCGTGGTGTGATGCTCACAATATCGCAGAGAAAAGGAGGCGTTATCGACATGCTGCAGTCAGCGGGCATTTTGAGCACCAGTGTCGCTTCCGGAAACAAGCGTCTGATCTCTGTTGCTGCAGTAGTCCAGTCCGGTGAATACGCCAGACACAGACGAGCTTCACCCTGTACCGCCGGCTGTGAAGCACGCAGTTGCTTACACGTGAGCCGAAGGTGCGCGAGGTCTGTTGCAGGCAATTTGGACGTGATCTGCTGAAGCACTTCTTCCGGCACCTGCACTTGTGCAAGCTGTTTAGTGCAAGCTTGATCGGATCACAAGTGTAGCACTGATACGTTGTTCTTCATACCGTATTGATCATCGCCATACTCAGCGTGACTCAGTCAAAGGATCAGAGGCTGATGCCGGTTGTGAGGCAGACTGAGGTAAGCATGCGCTGTGAATGCGAGCTAGCGTTCCTTGCTCGCGATCCTCGTTCACCCGCACGAGAGATCGCGCCAACTCTGTAATCATTAGCACAAGTAAGTTTAGGTGAGAGTGTGGCTTGCAAGAGTGCCCTGCGGAAAATAGCGAAAAAATGGAAAAGCAGGTCTGGAATGTCACTCAATCAATCAATATAAAATATTTGATGTCCTGGAGGGCAACTGGGACCCATCAGACAAGAAGTCCAGTTCAGTGAATTGACACAGACAAGAGTTGTTTCCTACATGCAAAGCATTCCCTAAGGAAACCACCACATGCATTTGGTTCACAGAAAGTCATAAAATCTGCAATAGAACTAGTAAAACAGTGCTGCAGGAGGACCAAATGCTGTGACCTGATATGGCTGTACGCTGGGCGACCAAAAACATAATGCTGGTGTTCTCCACAACCGAATGACTTGCACACTAGACACAGCCTGTCTGTCCGATCCAGGTGAATGCCGTCTGCCCAGTGGCCTGTGTCTACCTGCAGACTGGCATTCAGCCCTAAACCTACTAGTTATAACCAGCTTCAACAATCACATCATGCACTGCACGCTGTACCTGCTACACATGCACTACCCGACCGCAACACATTAAAACATGATGGGTGTATTCCATTCAGTAGTGCAATGTCTTTAATTACTGTTCAAAATCAGAGAGGCCAACGGGCAGGTGCCTAAAACTAGCGTCTCTGACATTGCAGGACTTAGACAAACACTGCCCGGCAAGTGTCGTGGGTGATGGCATCCACTGGCGCATCGTTCTGACTGATGCCAGGTCTCAAAGTATTCCCTTCATTGACTTTATTGGTAGTGGCTTCCTGCAAGACATGACAAAAGCAATCAAAACTTCACAATGATGAACAACCAGGGAGGTGGCAGTACAAAGAGTGGACTACAAGACTGCAACAAAGGGGAAACACGTGGAAGTGTGGCATATGGGGAATATGAATACAGGAGGAATGGATGCAATACTGGAGCCAAATGAGGTGACCAACACCTTTGAGTCATGGTGTCAGGACAACAACAGGACCATCCCGGCTGGACAACATGTTAGGGAGCATTACCATGTCATGAACGTGGCAAGCAGGGTAAGGCAAAATTCTAGAACTAGCTTGGCTATGTCCAGAAGCATAGCAGCAAGCAGATGGCAACTGAACGCTCAGAGGCCCGTAACAGTACCTGACAGCTCAGCCATCCAAGCAACAGGAACTGGACACACACAATCTAAAAAGGTAGCAACAACCAGGCTCCCCCTCACCTTGGGTAACTCAATGTCCAGCCTGCACACCAGCACAAGAATGCATGGGAAAATGCACAAGAAACCAAAGTCGACACTTACAGCAAGCGCAGGAAATCTATCCTGGCTGCAAGGGAAAAGCAACACCAAAAGCACAGCCAATAT
>JAABUP010001540.1_pt1 | contig 48449 bp, 41 predicted proteins | sample 5559201 | NCBI WGS metagenome assembly JAABUP01 (sample SAMN10711887, study PRJNA513373) | rock metagenome | isolation source: Antarctica rocks | place: Antarctica
GACCGTGCGCGCCATAAAGCGCCGCCGCGCGCTCCCCGTGAGCGCCCGGGCGGCCTCGCGCAGCAACGCCTTGACCGACTCCGTCAGCTCCACCTCACGCTCCCCCACGAACGGCACACGCCCCCAGCGGCAGGAGTATAGCAGGCACGGGATAGCTATTTCTGCGCGACGCCCTTACTTCGCAGCGCGACTGGGGCTCAACGTCGTGGCGCCCTGGTGGCCGAGGGCCGTGGACAGGCCGGCGGTGGCCTCGCGTAACCAGTCGAGCGCTTGCAGGCGTCGCGCGTCGGTGAAACGCGCCGAGGTGAAGGCGACGCTCATCGCGGCGATGACCTGGCCGGTGTGATTGCGCACCGGTACCGCCGCGCAATGGACCCCGAGGGTATACTCCTCGTCGTCGAGGGCGTAATCCTGGCGCGCGATCGTCGCGAGCGTCGCTTTCAGGCGCGGGTAGTCGGTGACGGTATGCGCCGAGAATTGCTCCAGGTGCGCCGCGCCGAGGCGACGATCGAGCTCCGCCTCCGGGAGCCCGGCGAGGAGCATCTTCCCGAGGGCCGTGGCATGGGCCTCCAGCCGTCGCCCCACCTCCGAGTCGAGCACCAGGCGCTGCTTCCCCTCGACTTTCGCGATATAGATATTGTGGCGACCGTCGAGGATGGCGAGCTGGATCGTCTCGTCGACCCGATCGCACACCCACTGCATGAACGGGCGGGCGCGGTCGGCGAGGCTAAGGGCGCGCATGTAGGCACTCCCGGCCTCCCAGGTGCGGATCCCCAGGCGGTAGCAGCGCGTGGCGGGATCGAGTTCGACCCAGCCGCGCTCGACCAGCGTGCGGAGGAGGCCATGGAGGCTGGAGCGCGGGTACTGTAACGTGGCGGCGATGTCGCTGAACGACAACGGGGTTTCATGGCTCGTGAGGAGCTCCAGGATAGTCAGGGCGCGTTGCGCCGACTTGATCCCGTCGCTCGGCATTTTGGGGGTGGTCCCGTCCACGCCGCACCCCCTTCTCGCGCGCTCGGCGGAGCGCTTCGTCACGGTTCGCCGTCGCGCGGCGCGGCGTTGTCCGGGTCGGTGCCAGATTGTACCCCGCCTGGCTTTGTCTGACAAGACGGCGTATCGTCGGGCCGACACGGGCAGTTCGGCGGTCACCGACCGTGCCGCGAGGAGGTGCGCGGCCGCGACGGGATGACTTGCCGGGGCGGGCGGGATGGCGATCGCGGATGGCGCATACTCGTTTCGGCGCTGCCTGCGCGCGCGGCGGGGCACGGTCGTGTCCCCGCGACCGCTCCCCGCCAGGCCCGGGTACCCCTCGACGCCCCCGTTGCGGTGCCCCCGCCCCGCCCCCTGCCGCACGGGACATCGCCGGGGCATCCAATAAATTCACATATATGAACCTTTGTTTCCTCTCTTGAATTCTCCCCGCCCGGATGCTAGAGTAGCGGCACGGCAAACCCTTACCGCACGACCGATCGCACGGCGGACTTGTGGTCTTACCGGCACGGCCGATGGCCGTGCCGTTGTTGGCGCGAGCGATCACCGTGGCTCGCGTTCCTGTATGGGCGAGGAGGGCATCATGGTACCACCGATTCACTGCAGCCGTCGCCAGTTCCTGCATGTCGTCGGCGGTGCCTTGGCGCTGATCGGCACCGGCGCGTTGCTGAGTGCCTGCGGTGGCACTGCCTCGGCGACCGCGGGGGTCGGCGCGTCCGCCGGCGGGAGCACCGCGGGGGCGGCCACCACGCCCGGCGGCGGCGGGGCGGCGGCCGGGGCGGACGTCCACCTCCTCATCCGCAACGATATCAAGACCGCCTATGCGGCCGATCCAGCCGTGGCGGCCTACACCAAGGAGTTCGGCACGAAGGTCATCCTCGACGAGCCTGCGGCCGGGGACGTGACCACGAAGATCCAGGCCGCGCAGGCGTCCGGCAGCGTCATCTGGGACGGTTTCGCGGTGATGGAGGTGCCGACCGCGACGGCGGTCTGGGTGAAGCGCAACCTGATCCAGCCGCTCGATGGCTTCATCGCGGCATCGAAGGTGCCCGATGCGGCCAAGGTCGTGCCGGGGATCATCCCGAGCATCCTCGCATCGACCAAGGTGGACGGTAAACAGTACGCGATCCCCGGAAATGTCGGGAGTATCGCCCTCGCGTGGCTCACCGAACCGCTGAAGGCGGCCGGGGTGACCACCGGTCCGCAGACCTGGGACGAGGTCTACGATGTGGCGAAGAAGGTCAAGGCGGCCGCCCCGAATCTGACCCCGTTCGACTCCGCCGGGACCCCGCTGTGCGACCTGCACGCGATGATCTGGAGTGCGAGCGCCACACCGATCACCCCCGAAGGGTTGATCGACATCACCGGCCAGGCCTCGATCGAGGCCCTGAAATGGTTACAGAAGATGGTTGGGGAGGGGCTGATGCCGCCGGTGCGCTCCGCCGTCGGGGCCGCGACCAACGAGAATTTCGGCAACTGGCAGAAGGGCGGCACGGCGATGATCACGTCGTTCGATGTCGCCGGGACGATCGCGCAGAAGACTTTCGGGAACGACAAAGCGGCCACCGGGGTCAACATGATGAAGACGAAGGGCCAACTCATGGCCGGGACCCCCTTCTGGGTGAATTCATGCGTCGTGCTGAACAAGGCCAAGAACCCCCAGGGCGTCACCGATTTCTTCCTGTGGTGGTTCGGCCCGAGCAACAAGGAGACCGGCAAGCAGATCACGCAGGTCGCCGCGAAGCCATGCTACCAGTACACCTACGACGAATTCGTCAAGGGGAACGCCGACTACGCGTGGGAGCTGAGCGGCATCGAGGTCGTCCGCAACGCCACGCCCTTCCAGGCAAATCTCTCCAACCAGATCGAGCGGGACAAGGCGCAGCCGTGGGTCGAGAAGGTCCTCGACCCGCAGCAGCGGATGGATCCGGTCGCGGCCATGAACAGCGCGCTCGCGGACATCAAGGCGGAGATCGCGAAGCAGAAGTAGCGGTACGGGGCGCCGTGCGCGTCGGCGACGCGGCGGGCGACAGGAGGCAGGACCCATGGCCGTGACCACCCGCGCCATCCGCAGCCGGCGCGCGCGACGCCCCAACGTCGCCGGCTACTTCTTCATCGCGCCGGCGCTCGCCCTGTACCTCGTCTTCAACATCTGGCCGCTCATCCGCGGTTTCCTGATGGCCTTCACCGACTATCGCTTCGTGTACGAGGAGACGCGCTGGTCGTTCGACGGGCTCGCCAACTTCGGCGAGTTGTTCCACGACAAGGACTTCTGGGGCGCGCTGGGCGTGACGATCCGTTACCTCCTGCTGGTCTTCCCGGTGGTGGTCGTCGTGTCCCTGTTCCTGGCGGTGCTGATCGGCAAGGTCGCGCGCGGCGCGGGCTTCTACCGCTGGTTGGTCTACCTGCCGGTCGTCCTGCCGATCGCGGTCACCTTCCTCATGTTCGGCGAGGTCTACAGCTATCGCTTCGGCCTCCTCAATAGTATCCTGCGCGGCGTCGGGGTGACGAATCCCCCGAACTGGCTCGGCAGCACGCAATGGACCCTCCCGGCACTCGCGGCGGCGGACATCTGGCGTAGCACGGGGCTGCCGACCCTCCTCTTCCTGATCGGCATCTACGGCATCAGCCAGGACATCTACGACGCCGCCGCGCTGGACGGCGCGAGCGGCTGGCAGCAGTTCCGCCTGATCACCCTGCCACTCCTGAAGCCGGTCTTCGCGCTGGTCCTGTTGCTCAACCTGACGGCGCTGCCCGTGGTCACCGAGCCGATGCTGATCCTGACGAACGGGGGGCCGCAGAACGCCTCGTTGACCATCGGCCTCTACGCCTACCAGGTGGCCTTCCAGCGGGGCGACCTCCGTCTGGGGTATGCCGCCGCGATGAACCTGGTCGTCGGGCTCGCGAGCGCCGCGATCGCGCTCGGCCTCTTCCGGGCCCTGCGGGAACGGCCGGAACGCCGGAGCACAATCGCCTGAGGAGGGGCCGATGATTCGCCAGCAACGCGCGACACCCTTTACGCCGGCCGGGCCGCGCCACGTCGCGAGCGCCGCGGAGCGGTGGCAACGCTTCCGCCGCTCGAACTTCTTCATCCATCTCGTCCTCTGGGCCTGCCTGTTCGCGATCTTCCTCCCGATGATCTGGATGGTCTCGACCTCCTTCAAGGATCGCCTGGAGTTCGCGACCAACTCCGCCGGGCTCATCCCCCGCCATTTCAGCCTCGTGAATTATCGGTACATGTTCGCCTCCGTCCAGAATCTCCCGATCTACATGCGCAACAGCTTCCTGCTGGCGATCGGGACCGCGCTGATCCAGGTCGTCGTCGCGTCCCTGGCCGGCTACGCGTTCGCGCGGCTCCACTTCCCGGGGCGCGACCTGATCTTCGGGGGCCTGGTGCTGTCGCTGTTCATCCCCCGGTCCGGGGGGCTCATGGCGCTCTACGAATTGATGAACTTCCTGCACCTGCGCAACAGCCTCTTCGGGCTCATCTTGCTCTTCTCGGCCAACGTGCCGGTCGCCATCTTCATCATGCGGCAGGTCTTCGCCGCGATACCGCTGGAGATCGAGGAGGCCGCCCTGATCGACGGCGCCTCGTGGTTCGGCGTCTTCTGGCGGATCGCGGTGCCGCTCGCCCTCAGCGGGACGGTGATCGTCGCGGCCCTCGCCTTCATCGGCGCCTGGAGCGACTACCTGGTGACCTACACGATGATCGACCAGGACGATCAGATGACGATCTCCGTGGGGATCCAGAAGGTGTTGTCCCGCTCCTACGAGTCGGCGCTGGCCCCGTCGTTGCAGGGCCAGTTCGCTGGGGAGGCCGCCAACGCGGCGATGCTGATCTTCGCCACCGTGCCGGTCATCCTCTTCTACGGCCTGTTGCAGCGCTGGTTCATGCGGGGCCTCACCGAGGGGGCCGTCAAGTTGTAACCCGAGGCGACCGGGGCCCGGGTCACGGGTCCCCGCGTCCCCTTGGGGGTATGCCGGCCCCGGCAGCGGGGCAGAGGCGCCCCGGCGTCTGGGTGAAGGAGGTCGCGGATGTCCGAACGCGCGCGTATCGGGGTCATCGGGACGGGCTGGTGGGCGACCTATACCCACATCCCCGGTCTCCTCGCGTATCCCGCCGCGGAACTGGTGGCGCTCGCCGATCGCGACCCCGAACGCCTGGCGGTCGCCGCCGCCGCATACGGCATCGCGCGGACGTACACGGACTATCCCGCGATGCTCGCGGCGGAGCAACTTGACGGCGTGATCGTGGCCACGCCGCACGCGACCCACCACGTGATCGTGCGCGAATGCCTGGAGCATGGGCTCCATGTCCTGGTCGAGAAGCCGCTCACGCTGCACGCGGTCGAGGCACGGGAGTTGGTGCGCCTGGCCGACGAGCGCGGGCGCGCGTTGGTGGTGGGCTACCCGTACAACTTCCAGCCGCAGGCGCTGCGCGCGCGCGCCGTCCTGGCGAGCGGGGAACTCGGCGCGGTGCAGTACGTCAACGTCACGATGAGTTCGCGGATCATCGAATTGCTGCGTGCCGATCCCACGCCGACCCGCGCCATCGGGACTCCACCCGTGCTCGGTCCTGGGGCGGTCTACAGCTCCCCGGAGTTGTCCGGCGGCGGGCAGGGGCATCTCCAGCTCACGCACCCCCTCGGCTTGCTCACCTTCGTGACCGGCCTACGCGCCCAGCGCGTGACGGCGCGCATGCGCAATCACGGCCTGCCGCTCGACCTGATCGACGCGATGATCGTCGAATTCGCCGACGGCGCGCTGGGCACGATCGGGGGAACCGGCAACAGCTACCTCGCCAAGGTCGCCCTCCAGATCCACTGCGAGCGGGGCGGCCTGGAACTCGATGTGACGAGCGGGACGCTCGTTATCCGCCGCGAGGAGGGGCCGGAGGAACGACTCGGCCCGCAAGAGGGCGCGATCGAGGCACGCTTCACGACGACGCGCAACCTGGTCGACATTATCTGCGGCCTCGCGCCGAATGGCTCGCCCGGCGAGGCGGGCTGGCGCGCGGTGGAGATCCTCGACGCGGCCTATCGGTCCGCCGGGGCTGAGGGTGTGCCGGTCGCGATCGCCGCACTCTACGACGAGCCACGGTAACCGTCCGCTCCGCGACCGGCGGTGTCGCCGCGTCGCTGTGTATCCTGTTCGCGTCATGTACGGGGGTAAAGTATGAAGATCAGGTCGGTGGAGGCGCTGCGGCTGACGGTGCCGCAACGAGCGGCGATCACGCCGCCGCGTCGGCAGGGGTGGCACGTCGACGCGGAGGTGGCGAACCCGATGTCGCGCTACCCCAAGGTGAAGGCGCACCGCAGCAAGTGGCTCCCGCAGTGGGAGAGCGTCTGGTGCAAGGTCACGGCGGAGGACGGCACGTTCGGGCTCGGCATGACGACCAATGGGCGTGTCGCGGCGGCGATCATCGAGGATCATCTCGGCCCGCAACTGGTGGGCGAAGATTGCCTGGCGACGGAGCGCCTCGCGGACATGCTCTTCCGCCTGACGAAGCCGTATGGTTCGACCGGCCTCGCCTCCTACGCCGTCAGCGCGGTCGATCTGGCGCTGTGGGATCTGCGCGGCAAGCTGCTGGGGCAGCCGGTCTACCAGTTGCTCGGCGGCCCCGCGCGCGACAAACTCTTCTGCTACGCGACCGGCAACGACGTGGACTGGTATCGGGAACTCGGCTTCCGCGCCTTCAAGCTCGCCTGCCCGTACGGCCCCGCCGACGGATTGGACGGCCTGAAGCGCAACGTCGCGTTCGTGGCGGCGGCGCGGGAGCGGATCGGCGACGACGCGGAGTTGATGCTCGATTGCTGGATGGCGTTCGATGTCGAATACACGGTGCGGCTGGCCGAGGCGCTGCGCCCCTACCGCCTGAAGTGGCTCGAGGAGTGCCTGATCCCGGAGGATTTCGACGCGCACCTCGCGCTGCGCGAGCGATTGCCGTGGCAGACCCTGGCGACCGGCGAGCACTGGTACACCCATGTCCCGTTCGGTTGGGCGAGCGCGCACCGTGCGGCGGACATCCTCCAACCGGACATCAACTGGTGCGGCGGGCTGACCGTCTGCCAGCGGATCGTGGCGGCGGCGGATGCGGCGGGCATCAGCGTGATGCTGCACGGTGGCGGCAACACCCCGTTCGGGCAGCACTTCTCCTACGCCACCCCGGCGGTGCCGTGGCTCGAATGCTTCGTCGGGACGCCGCCCGGTGTGCCGCTCGCGGAGGGCTGGGGGCTGCCCGGTCAGGCGATCCCCCAGGATGGCTGGCTCGTCCCGAGCGATGCGCCGGGCTTCGGCCTGGAACTCCAGGATGCCTGGCTGACGCCATTCTTCGCGTAGGCGGGCGGGTCCATGGCACACGCGCGTAGGGATGGAGGGACAGCGATGCGTTTCACGGGACAGGTGGCCGTCGTGACGGGGGCGGCACGCGGTATCGGGCACGCCACCGCCGCGCGCCTGGCGCGGGAAGGGGCACACACGTTCCTGGCCGACCGCGACCTGGCGGCGGCCCAAGATGCCGCGGCGGCGTTGCAGTCGGCGGGGTATGCCGCACAGGCCATCGCCATCGACGTGGCCGCGCGCGCCAGCGTCGCGGCGGCGTTCGCGACGATCGCGGCCGACCACGTCCGGATCGACATCCTCGTCAATAACGCCGGGATCGCCGGACGGTCCGCGCCCCTGGAGGAGATCACGGACGACGACTGGGACACGATGATGGCGATCGATCTGAAGAGCATGCTGCTGTGCTGCCAGGCCGTCGTGCCGGGGATGAAGGCGCGGGGCGGCGGGCGGATCGTCAATGTGGCCTCGATCGCCGGCAAGGAGGGCAATCCGGGCATGATCCCGTACTCGGCGGCCAAGGCCGGCGTGATCGGCTTCACCAAGGCGCTGGCGAAGGAGGTGGGGCGCGCGGGCATCTACGTCAACGCCGTCTCGCCGGCTGTGATCCAAACCCCGATCCTTGACCAGCTCACGCCCGAGCAGGTCGACTACATGGTGCAGCGGATCCCGCTGGGCCGGGTCGGACAACCGGAGGAGGTCGCGGCCCTGATCTGCTGGCTCGCCTCGGACGAGGCGAGCTTCACCACGGGCCAGTGCGTCGACATCAGCGGGGGGCGCGCGACGTATTAGCCGCGCCCCACCGGCGACACGGTGGGGGGACGCCGCCGCAGGAGGCGTGAGCGAGGGGGTGGGCGATGCGTTTCGGTGTTTCGGGCGAGCTGATCCCGCGCAACATGGATGACATCACGCCGGCGCTCGCGGCGCGGGTCCGCGAGCTGGGCTTCTCCGGCATCTTCAGCCGCTTCGGCGACAACGATCCGCATACCACGAAAGAGGCCCAGTGTCGACGGGTGCGGTCGATCCTGGAAGAGGCCGGGATGGCGATGTACCAGTGTACCGGCTATTGGCAATGCCTCATCCACCCCGACGAGGCGCGGCGGCGCGCGGCGGTCCGCACGCTCCAGGCCGCGTTGCGGGTCGCGTCCTGGCTCGGCGCCCGCGGCATCGACACCGGACCCGGGAGCCTCAGCCCGCGGGGCCCCTGGTTCCCCCATCCCGGGAACTGGGCGCCCGAGGTGCGCCAGCGGCTGATCGGCTCGCTCCGCGAGTGCGCCCCGGTCGCCGAGGAGTGCGGCGTCATCCTCAGCCTGGAGGGGCACCAGCTGGTCGTCCTCGACTCGGCACGGACGATGCGCGAGGTCCTCGATGCGGTCGCCTCGCCGATGGTCAAATGCGATTTCGATCCGGTCAATTGGATCACTCTCCAGACGGTCTATGACACCGGCGCGGCGATCACGGAGATGGTCAGAACCCTCGCCCCGCACATCGTCAGCGCCCATGCCAAGGATGTCACGATCGCGGATCGGCTGGTGGTCCATATCGACAACGTAGCCGCCGGTACGGGCATCCTCGATTACCCAACCTTCCTCCGTCTGATCGAAGACCTCGATCCGCACTTCCCGGTCATCGTCGAGGCGGCGGCACTCGACGAACTCCCCGCCGTCAGCGCGTTCCTCCACGACACCGCGCGGCAGTGCGGCATCACCGTCTACTGATCAGCGCGAGAGGGGACAGATGACCACACCAGCAAAGATCGCGATCGTCACCGGCGGGGGGCGGGGCATCGGGCTCGCCTCGGCACTGCGCCTCGCCCGGGATGGACGCGACATCGTGATCGCCGATGTCGGCGACCACGGCGAAGAGGCGGCGGGACAGATCGCCGCGCTCGGGGTTAGGGCCAGATTCATCCGCACCGACGTGGCCGATCCGGGGGCGCTACAGGCCCTGGTGGTGGAGACGCTCGCGACGTTCGGTCGGGTGGACATCCTGGTCAATTGTGCGGGCGTCCTCGGGCGCGAGGAGCCGTTCCTCGAACTCGATGACGATGAGTGGCACCGCGTCATCACGATCAACTTGCACGGCGTCTACCACGCCTGCCGCGCGGTCCTCCCGACCATGCTGGCGCAGGGGTGGGGGCGGATCGTCACCATCAGCAGCGGCGCGCGGCGTGGCGCACCGCTGCTCGCACCGTATGCCACCTCGAAGGGGGCGGTCGTCTCGCTGATGCGCTCGATCGCCAATGCGTATGCCGCGCAAGGGGTGCTGGCGAACTGTGTCGAGCCTGGGCGGGCGCTCACCGACATGGTCGTACCGCGCTTCTCCGCCGAATTCCTGGCCCAGCCGCCGGGCGTGCCGATCGGCCGCTATTCGGCTGCGGACGAGGTCGGGGTGGTGGTTAGCTACCTCTGCTCGGAGGAGAATACCTACACTGTTGGTGCGGTCTGGCGTGTCGCGGGCGGGGCGGGGTAGGTCGCTTCGTCCGCACTCATGCACCAGTCGGCCCGATCGCGAAGGTGAGAGGAGGGGACCGGATGATCATCGACGCCCATTGCCACGCCTGGCGGCTCTGGCCCTACGAGCCGCCGGTGCCCGACCCGGACAGCCGCGCGCTGGTCGAACAGCTCCTCTTCGAGATGGATACGCACGGCGTCGATCGCGCGATCATCGTCAGCGCGCGTATCGCGCATAACCCGGACAACAACGACTATGGTGCCGCGTGCGTGCGGCGCTATCCCGACCGGTTGCACCAGTTTGTCGATGTCGACTCGTTCTGGTCCTCGACCTACCATACGCCCGGCGGTGCGGCGCGGTTGTCCGCCGCGCTCCGCGTGTGCGGGGCGGCGGGGTTCACGCACTATGTCCACGAGGACGACGATGGCTCCTGGTTCGGTTCGGCGGAGGGGCTGGCCTTCTTCGGGCAAGCGGCCGAACTGCGCGCGATCGCGAGTCTGGCGCTCCCGGCGCGGCTGCAACCGGCGTTACGCGAACTCGCGCGCCGATTCCCGACGGTGCCCATCCTCTGCCACCACATGGCCGGCGCACGCGTCGGTACGCCGCCCGCAGTGCTGGCGGACATCCTCGCCTCGGCGCAAGAGCCCAACATCCACGTCAAATTCTCGGGCTTCCATTACGTCTCCGCCGTGCCGTGGGGCTATCCCTACGACGATTGTGCGGCGATCGTCCGGGCGCTCTACGAGCACTTCGGCCCCGAGCGCCTGCATTGGGGCTCCGATTATCCGGTGGTGCGCCGCGCGGCCACATATGAGCAGGCGCTCGAAATGGCTCGCAGCCACTTTGCCTTCATCGACGCCGCCTCCCGCCGCCGTATCCTCGGCGAGAGCCTGGGTGATCTGCTCGCCCGGCATTCTGCTCCCTGAGCGCAGGACGACCCGCAGAGTATCGGGATCCAGGGCGGTACCACGAATAGTGGTCCGGGGAAATACAACCCCGATGCGGGGAACAAAACCGCGATGTGACGGGCGTTTCGTCAGCAGTGAAGCCATTTCCGACCCGTTCATTCCCCTAGTCGCATCGCGGTTTTAGGATTGGGACTCGCACCGGATTGGCGACCCACCGCCGTTTTCGGGGTGCGTCACATCGGGGTTGTACTTCTCAGCACCACCTGAGCCCCAGTTGCACGACAATCCGCGTGGTGAGCCCCAGTTGCGCGTCCGCTGAGCCTCAGTTGCACGATGCGGCCGGGTTAGGCGTGAGCCTGAGTTGCGCGATGGTGAATACTGGCCCGTGAGCCTGAGTTGCACGACAATATGGGGGATGAGCCTCAGTTGCAAAACCTGGTGAAAGGTACAGCATGTCCAGAGGCCTAAGTTCCATGGATGTGGCAGGGCAGAGTGAGCCTCAGTCGCACGAGGGAGTGACACTGTTGAGCCTCAGTCGCGCCAGACTGTGGGTCAGGTGAGCCTCAGTCGCACGAAGGTTGAGCCTCAGTCGCGCGATGCCATCGCGGCGGCCTGAGCCCCAGTCGCACCAAGGCTTGAAACGCTCCCTGAGCCTCAGTCGCGCGAGGATCTGGCTATTTCGGACGGTGGTGAGCCCCAGTCGCACGACGATCGGGGCGATGGGCCTCAGTCGCGCCAGGCATGCGGGGTCCGCGACTCCCAGTCGCATGCGCAGGGCCAAATAATGAGCCCCAGTCGCATAGGCTGGTGAAAGGCATAGATCGCTCCGGCATGGATTGAATCCAAATATTGTCTGCGAGCGCGAGGCCGACCGGGGATGTCCCGGTCGGCCTCGCGCCTGGTCTGCTTACTCCCGTTTGGGCGGCACGATCTCTCACACCGCACGCCCGGCTTTGCTACACGATCGCCACCGGGGCGAGCGGGCTGCCGATGCCGCCGACGATGCGGAGCGGCGAAGCGACATAGAGGAATTCGTGGACGCGCTCCGTGCCGAGCCGTTCCAGATCGAGGAATTCGAGGAGATAGCCGCCACACCCCCAGATCACGTCCCGATGCAATGGCAGCGGCTCGCCCCAGGTGCGGACCACCTCGACCGCCGGGTTGTCCGCGCCGAGTGCCACGAAGTCGTGGTCCTTGAACCATTGCCCGCACGCGCCGCTCAACCCCGGCTCCGAGGCGTAGAAGCGCGCGCGACCCTCCAACCCCTGGCCGAAGAGTTGCCACCACCCCGTACGCACGAGGATGACATCGCCCGCGCGGAGTTCCACGCCCTGCCGCGCGGCGCAGGCGTCCAGTTCATCCGGCTCGATCGCCTCGCCATCGCCCAGGTGGGACACCCCCCGGAAGGCGGCGATGTCGAGCAATACCCCCCGACTCACCAGCGGTCCGGCGTTTTCGATGCCGCACTTCTGCGTCCCGCCCGGCTGGAGCGCGCTCGCCGGATGGCCGTTGTAGAACGTATCCCCGACGAAGATGTGGCACAGCGCATCGACGTGCGTCGTGCCGTGCGTGTGCATCATGATCACGTCGTCCGCGCTGGATGTCTCGGGGGCCGCGCGCAAACGCGACGTCGCGACGTGCCACATCGGTCGCCGACTCGGCAGATTCGGACCCTCCGGCGAGACGGGTGCCGCGAGCGAGTAGACCGTCCCGCGTTGCACCTTCGCCGCCGCCCCTTGCACGATCTCCGGGCGCAGGAGATTCGCGGTCCCCCGCTCGTCCTCGGCACCCCAGCGCCCCCAATTGCTCGGGACACCCAACTCTTCCGGTCGTGGCATGATTCGGTCCCTTTCACTCGATACGGCGTAACGGTGTTTGCACGATCAGGGGGCGGCCCGGCACTCAGTCGCGCCACAGCCAGCGCAGGGAGTCGGGGAAGATCGCGCGGCCATGCGCGAGCGAATGGAAGCCCTGGCCGGGCGCGAAGGTGTGATCGTAGGCGGCGAAGCGCAGCGCATCATCCATTTGCAGATTGGCGAGCCACCAACTCCCCGCCGCGTGGTTCAGATCGTTCGCGCCGTCCTGGAGCGCGACGCGGAGCGGCTTCGGCGGCATCTTCCGCACCAGCGCGGGATAGTTGTGACCCCCGTCGCGCAGCGTCGGTCCGCTGGCGATGTTGGTGAAGCTGCCGACGTGCGAGAGCACCTTGTGGAACTGGTCGGGGCGCTGCCAGGCTGCGGTGAAGGCGCAGATCCCGCCGCTCGACATGCCGCAGATCGCGCGGCCTGCGGCGTCCTCGCGCAGGGGTTGCTCGCGCGCGACCGCCGGCAGGATCTCTTCGAGTAAGAAGCGGACGTATTGGTCGGAGAGGATGTCGTATTCGTAGGAGCGATTCGAGACGGTGGTATCGGCGAAGACGCCGGGATTGAGGAAGATGCCGACCGTCGGCGGCATGGCCCCGTCCGCGATCAGATTGTCGAAGACGGTCGGCACGAAGTCCTGATAGAAGCGCACGCCATCCTGGAAGATCATGGTCGCCGCCGGGCCAGCCGCCCTGGCCGGGAGATAGATCGACCAGTCACGGACCGTACCGGCGAAGATCTGACTGCGCCAGGGCGGCATGGCGACGAGTCGCCCTTTCGGCACGTCGGGGCGCCCGTGGCTGTCGGGATGGCTGCGATACGCCTCGGTCTGCCCGCCGCCCGTCCGCGTGCCATCGACTTCGTAATACCAGCGTACGGCAGCGCCGTGCTCCAGGCGCGTGGTGGCGACGAAAATGCCGGTGTCGCCCAGCGGCTGTGTCGGCAAGCGCCAGTCTGCGCCCAGCTCGGCGACGACCATTGGCGGCGTCTGCGCCCCCGGCGCGGCGATCGCCCAGGCCACCTCAAGCTCGTCCACGAACTGCGCGCTGTCCCTGGCAAGCGCCTCGACCCCGATCCGTGCGCGAATCCGCTCGGCCAGGGCATCCGCCCCCGCCGCGTCCAGCCCCCGTTCGAGTTGCGCCCGTAGCTCGCGCACCGTGATCGCGCTCATCACTGCCCCCCACATGAACCGGTTCTCCACAAGCGCCGCTATGGTACTACAGCTTTTCGTATTGGTTCGCTGGGCCTGTTGGTGAGAGACAGCAGCCATTTCATGGGCACTATCGCCGATTGAGGACCATTGGGCGATTGTTCGCCGCTGGCCTTTGTCGCTACGCTAATCGGGTACGTCGGTTGGCTGCCGATGACGCTAATCGGGCACGGTGGTTGGCTGCCGATAATGATCGATGCGAGTACGACCGGGAGAGGCTAGAATGACGCGGGTAATCAATCGGACGCGGGGCACGGTGCTGGCCGGGGAGGCGGAGGCGGCGCGAACGTGGTGGACGCGCGGGAAGGGCTTGCTGGGACGGAAGGGGCTGCCCGCCGATGGTGGGCTGATCATCGAGCCCTGTTCCAGCATCCACACCTGGTTCATGGCCTTCCCGATCGACGTGGCGTTCGTCGCCGCCGACGGGCGTGTGGTGCGGACGGCGCACGCCTTGCGACCCTGGCGTTTCGGCCCATTGGCGCGCAAGGTGCGCTACGTCGTCGAGTTGCCGGCGGGGGCGCTGGCGCAGAGCGGCACGGTGGAGGATGACTACCTCGAACTCCTCCCCCTTCCTGCCGCTACAACGGACGCTGGCGCGCGGGCGTAGCGTCTTTCTCGATCTCCTTTTCCCGCCCCGTTGCGGCGGCTGCGGCGCGCGCGGTGCCTGGCTCTGCGTCGCCTGCCTCGCCCAACTCGTGCCGCTGGTCGCGCCGCTCTGCGAGCGCTGCGGACGACCCCTCGCCGCTACTGTTCCTAACCCCGCGCTCTGTCGATCCTGCCGGGCCGCTGGGCTGCGCGCGCTCGATTGGGCGCGCGCGGCCTATCCGTTCACCGGGCCGCTGCGCGAGACGATCCATCGCTTCAAATACGGCCAGGAGCGGGCGCGGGCCGCGCATCTCGGTCTGCTGCTCCAGCCCCTCCTCGTCGGGCTACCCCCCGCCGTGGCGGATCGTGCGCCGCGCGTGGCCCCGGTGCCGCTCGCGGCGGCGCGACGCCGCGAGCGCGGTTACAACCAGGCCGAGGAATTGGCACGCGTCCTCACCGCAGCAAGCGGGTTGCCGCTCGATCGGCGGCTCGTGCGCGTCCGCGCGACTCGTCCGCAGGTCGGACTCGCCCGTCCGGCGCGGCACCAGAACGTCCGCGATGCGTTTCGTTGGCAGGGCGCGTCCCTCCACGGCGAGCCGTTCCTGCTGATCGACGATGTGCTGACGACCGGCGCGACCGCCGACGAGTGCGCCGCGACGTTGAAAGCCGCCGGTGCGGGCTGGGTCGGGCTGCTGACAGTGGCGCGGGCGACCGAGCGCCCCGGTGGTGGGGAAGGGTGACGATGCGCGATGCACGCTGGACCGCGCCGCGCTATCTGCGCGACGAGCAATAACCGCGATCCCGCCAAGCTGGTCGGTGACGGCGTTTCAACGGCGCTCGCCTTCCGGTTGGAGCATGGGGCGGCGATCCTGGGGCGCGTCTTCCCGACCGTCACGCTGGCACGGTACGACGACGCATTGCCGGTGACCGAGGCCACGCCGCTGATAGCGTATGCCCGCTCGATGCACGAGGCGTCCGGGCGTGACTTCGCGGCCTTGGAGCGCGCGATCGCGCGACGGCTCGCTGCCAATGGGGCGATCCACAGCGCCGAGGAAACCGGCCTCTTTCGTGCGGAATAGCGCGCGTCGCCGTGCGTTGTCTGATGTGATACGACCGTCTGTGCATCGTGACGAAAAGCCCCCGAACATTCGTGCAGGATCGCCGATGTGGACCTTATGGTCCGCTGTTACGCTATCTCTGCGGTGATCGTCCGCCAGCGTGCGGCGAGGACACCGCCCCCGGCAGCAGAGGAGGTTCCGCCATGACCGACCGCGAACCGCGCGCCCTGCCGCGCCCCGCCACGATCGCCGCCTGGTGCCTCACCTGTCAGACGACCCAGGCGTGCGCGCTGCCCTCGGAGACACCCGATAGCGGCACCTATAGCTGCGTCGTTTGCGGGCATCCGGCCTCGAATCCGGTGTTGCGCTTCGCCCTCTCGTCGCGGGACTTGGCCGATTCCGCCGCCTGAGCGCGAGCGCCCTCCAGCGGATCGATACACGGCAGCCCCGGTGGTAAAGAACCATCGGGGCTGCCGTTTGCCGGTCAAGGCTGGCGCACGGGCGAGGAGAGTACCTCGCGCAGCGTGCTCGGTGCGAGGAGCAGGGTGCCATCGGGCAAACCGAGTTGCCCCGAGTCCGGCGAGTAACGGAGTTCGACTTGCGGCCCATTCGCGAGGGTGAAGCGCAGCACGGTGGCGGCGGCACCGGTTGTGGCTGTCGGCGTGGCGGGTGAGACGCGCTTCAGGGGGATATCGAGGAGCGCGACGACTTCGGTGAGCGTCGTCGCGCCCTGTGGCGACGCGGCACAGTCGGGGCGGCAGATGACCAGCATCGTCGCGGACGCGAGGCGCAATTGCTGCACCGGATTGATCGGGTTGAGGTCACTGCCCGCCCCGATCATCGGTACGCTACTTGGAGTACCACTCGCTGCGCTACTCGCCGCCGTGGCGCGGGCTCCGACGGCTGGTGCCGACGACGGGGCGGCGCTCGGCGCGGCGGGGGCCAGCGCCGGGGCGGCGCTCCGCACCACGGGGTTAGCCGCCGTAGGGGCCGCGCTCGCCGCCGTGCTCGGTGCCGTGCTCGGTGCTGCGCCGCCGCTGGTGGTGTGGGCACTCTGCGGCGCGCTCGTCTGTTGCGCGGGCCGCGTCTTCCCTCGGAACGCGCCGAACGCGAGGACCGACGCGACGACCAGCACGAGGATCGTCGTCAGCGCGAGCGTGGCCGGTCGCCACCGGGTGAGGAGCCCCTGTGCGAAGAGCGGCGTGCGCCGGGCCTCCCGCCAGGGTCTGGCGATGGCCGGCACGGGGGTCGCGCGCAGATACGCGCTCACCTCGCGATCGACGTGGCTGAACGCGAGGGCGGTCGCCCGGCAGTCGGCGCAATCGCGCAGGTGACGCTCGATGCGGGCGTCCTCCTCCAGGCTTGTCGCCCCGTCCATGCGCGCGGAGATCAACTCCTCGATCCGGGCGCAGTCGTGTGCTGTCATACCTTGGCTTCCTTCCCTTCCAAGATCGCGCGGACTTCTTTGCGCGCTCGGAAGATGCGCCCTTTGACGGTAGCGAGGGTCAGGCCGGTGATGTCGCAGATCTCGGCGTAGCTGAAGCCATCGACCACCAGGAGCAGACATTCGCGGTCGGCGCGTTGCAGCGCCCGCAATGCCGTTCCCAGCGACTCCTGCTCGACCACGTGCTCCTCCGGCCCTGCTTGTCGGGGATCGATGCCGCCCGGCGGTATCCAGTCGTCGTCGCGCTCGTCGTCGGGGTTCCCGCGCCCGAAGGGGAGCCACGCGATCAGCTTGCGCCGTCGCCAGTAGGAGCGCGCATTGTTGCGAGCGATCTGGAAGAGCCAGCCGGTGAGGTTCAGATCTTCGCTCGTGCTCGGCAGGGCGCGGTAGGCGGCCAGGAAGGTGTCCTGCGTCAGGTCGCGCGCCAGTTCGGCGTCGCTCACCAACCCGAATAAGAAGCGATAGAGACGCGGCTGATATTCGCGCACGATGATGTCGAACGCCTCCGCATTCCCCGCGCGCACCGCCGCGATGGTGCGCGCATCGACGGTCATCGTCGGCCCTGCGTCATGTGGTCATCCATCCGTGCTCGATCCTCCCTCGCCCGGCGGGGCTTGCCGGCCCCTCCGCTATGAGTAATGCCCAGATCGCGCAAAAGTTTCTGCCCGCGCGGATTCGACGCGCGGGGCGCGTAGCGGTGCAGCAAGGCCCGCGCCATTGATCCGCCCGAGCAGTTGCTTGGTGGTTGAAAGCTGGATGTCAGTTCAACCGGCGATGCCGTTAGCATTATCCGGGCGAACTCGACCGTGGCAAGATCCCGGTCAGGGGCCGGGCGCTCATCGTCTCTGCTCACCCGCTGTTCGCGGTGGACTGCTATCGCCTCGTACTCGTAAAGGAAAGGGGCACCCACAATGGCGTGGGTGCCCCGCTCGCTTACCGCTCGGCGCGTGGATAGGTCGGCGCGTTCAGCACTCGCTATAGCCGCAGCTGATGCACTTCTTGCACCCTTCCTGATAGATCAGGGTGCTGCTGCCGCACTCGGGGCAGATATTGCCGGTCATCTTGTACGTCGTCAGATCCGCGAGTCCGTTCGTGTGCCCATTGGCGTACCCCTGACCATTCAGGCCATTGCTGACGGCGGGGGCGATGGTCGGGGCCGCGCTGGCCGCGCCGTGCAGGAGCGGGAGCTGCATCGGGTGCGGCTGGAGGGACGGGTGCCCTTCCAGGTGCTCGTCGAGCGCCTTGCCGACCGCGTCCGGCAGGGAGCGGACCTGCTCCGGGCCGAAGCCGATCGTGCGGCTGCCGCCGATGCCGCGCAGCTGGCTCACCATCTCGCGCAGGCGATCGTTCTGGCTGATCGGGGAGGGGAGGCGCAAGCTGATCGAGATCAGCCGCCCCAATGCCTCGGCCAGCGCGGCGACATCGCTGCCGCTGCGCCCGACATTGACGAAGATTTCGAGTGGGCCATCCTCGTCGCTGTTGACGGTGATGTTGACCGTCCCTTCCGGAGCCTTGATGTTGCGCGTGTAGCCGTGCAACACCGCCGGGCGGGAGCGGATCGTCGCCGAGGCGGCGGCTGTTCCCTTCGTGGTCAGGCGAGCGTGCGCTTCGGCGACCTGCTCCGCCGTCAGCGTCCCCTTAGCGAGCGCCTCGGTCAGGACGCCATCGAGGTAGGACCAGACGTCGGCGCTCGGGGCGACCTCCGCCTGCGGTGCGGGCTTCTGCTCTTCCTTGATGTGTGTCAGCACCGCGTCGCGCGAGCCGTCGCGGTAGTAGGTGACACCCTTGCAGCCTTGATCGAACGCCGCCATGTAGAGGCGCTTGACCTCCTCGACGGTGTGATCGTTGGGCGCGTTGATCGTCTTCGAGATCGACGAGTCCGTGTAGCGCTGCACCGTCGCCTGGACCGTGATGTGTCCCTCCGGGGCCAGGTCGGCGGAGGAGACGAAGTAGTCCGGGGTCTCCTCGCCGGGGTGTGCCGCGCGCCACTCCTCGAGGAGCGGGTGGTACATGATGTGCTCGCCGGTGCGGTCGACGCGCTTCATCGCGAAGGAGAAGACCGGTTCGATCCCCGACGACACCCCCGACAGGAGACTGGTGGTGCCGGTCGGTGCCTGCGTCAGCAGCACGGCGTTGCGAATCCCCTGCTTCTTGATCTTCGCCTGGATCGCGTCAGGCAATTCCCGGATGAACTTGCCCTGCGGATACTTCTCGAAGTCGAAGTGCGGCGCGGGACCCTTCTCGGCGGCGATGTCGGCGGACATGTCGTAGGCGGCGTCGCGGATCGTGCGGTAGATCCGCTCGATCGCGGCGGTGGACTCGTCGCTGCCATAGGCGAGGCCCATCTTGATCAGCGCATCGGCGAGGCCCATCGTGCCGAGACCGGTGCGGCGCGTGCCCATCTGCGCGGCCTCGTTCTCCTCCAGGAAATACTCGTTCGCGTCCACGACATTGTCGAGGAAGCGCATCGCCACGCGGCTATCCTCGGCGAGCGAGGCGTAATCGAAGGTGCCGCCGCCGATCGGGCCGCTCGCATAGGCCGAGAGGTTGATCGCCCCGAGGTTGCAGACGCCCCACTCCGGCAGTCCTTGCTCTCCACAATTGTGAATGACCATGCCGTTAGCGACGAAACGATGCGCCTCAGGCTCCGTCAGGTCGTAGACCATCTCCTCACCATCGGGCGTCAACGTGGTGAACGTCGCCAGGAAACTCTCCCGATAGAAGCCGCGTGCTCGATCCACCAGCGCATCCGCTAGCTTGGTCGCTTTCTCTATCGTCAGGAAGCCCACATGCTCCGCAAAAGCCGGGACATTGCTACGCGAGACAACGAGGTCGTGATATGCCTGAGTAGGGTAGAGCGCATGGCCGCCTTTACCATCCGGCAATTCGCGCATGCCGGCAGACCGGCGATTGCGGTAGATGCGCGATGCGATGCCGAGATTGAGCAGAAGCCGTTGGACCCCTTCGAGCAGCGTCGCGCTCACCGAGGTGAGACGCACCCACATCCCCTTCTCGCGTGTCCCCTGGATCGAGCCATCGGCGGTGAAGAGTGCAGCAAGGAAGCCGCGTTGCATCGCTTGGGTGCCGCGTAAGACCGACGGCGGCACTTGCAGCTTCTCCTCGAATAGCTCCGGGTCGATGAAGCGAATCAGGCGAACCGACTCGACACGCGACTCGTCACGACTCTTCACCTCCTGTACGCCGACCTGGTATTGGCGCGCGCCTTCGGGTGCGGCGACGAGGCGATTGATCGCCTCCGCGAACTGTGGCGCGATGGCGCGCTCCGACCCGAAGAACGAGAGGACGATGGTGTTCTGCTTGGAGCGATTGATGTGACCGTCGCCGATGAGCCAGCCGAGGATACGACCCTGCTCCTCGCTCCCGGTGCTCCCGAAGCCGCCGATGCCGTTCAGCAGCTGGATCTGCTCTCCGGCGTTCAGGTGCTGGGCCTCTTTCCAGCCGGTTGTCGTCAAGATCTGATGATTTGCCGTGAGGCGCAGGGTATACCCTTCCTCGGTGCTGAGTCGATAGACTGGCTTGATCCCGGTCGGGAAGACCGCGCTGGCCGCTCGGCGGGCGATCCCTTCCTCGGCGGGGGCCACGACGGTCACCGGCGATGCGATCTCCGCAAGTTCCGCCGCTGGATACAGCCCTGCTGCCGTGTAGACCAACGTCTCGCCGGTGATGCATGGATTAACGCAGCGGATGTTCTCGTAGTACCAGGTGTTGGAGCGCTCGTTGTAGCGGTCCATGAAGACGAGGCCCGGCTCGGCGGTCGTCCAGGCGCTGGTACAGATCAAATCCCAGACCGTGCGCGCCTTGACGGTGCTGTGGACCTTCACCGTGCGCGCCAGCGACGGGTCGGCGGCGACGGCGGCGCGGGTCGGGAACTGGAGCGCCCAATCGGCGTCGTCCTTGACCGCCTGCATGAAGGCGTTGGAGACGGCGACGGAGACGTTGGCGTGCTCGATCGTGACCGGCTTGTTCGTCAGCGGGTCGATCCGCTTCGCGGCGATGAACTCCTCGATGTCCGGGTGATCGTCATCGAGCATGATCATCAGCGCGCCACGCCGGGTGCCGCCCTGCTGGATCACGCGCCCGGTGATCACCGAGTAGAGTTCCGCCCAGGAGACGGGGCCGGACGAGGTGCCGTTGACACTCTTGATATACGAACCGCGCGGGCGCAGGGTCGAGAGGTTGACCCCCACACCGCCGCCGCGCGCCATGATCTCGGTCAGGTATTTCAGGTTCTCTAGGATGCCGCCGCGGCTATCGGCGGGGCTGGGGATGACGTAGCATTGCCCGGTCAGATAGCCGTGGCCGACCGTAATCGTGTGCGTTTCCGGCTCGACACAGCAGAAGACTTCCTCGATATGCTCAGTTTCCTGCACGTTCAGCACGCGGATTGTCGCGGTGCGGGTCTTCGGCGAACGTGCAAAGTTCTCACGGTGCGATGGCAGGAGCAGATCATCCGGCGTGATTGTCGACTTAAAGAACTGGAGTCGATAGAGCGGCTTAGCGCTGCCATCGACAGGCGAGAGTTCGCGCGTCATCGAGATGCTGCTAGAGACAAGACCAGCACAGGCCATTTTCTCGGCGATCTGTGTAAGGACTGCCGCATCTTTGTTGTACAGCGCAACCGAACCACGGGTGTCAACGTGGCCGTCAGCGGCGAGCAGTCCAGCGACGAAACCGCGCCAGTAGGATGGTGAGGCATCGTCACACGGCAACTGCTTCCAGGCACCTGGCAGTCCCTGCACCCGCACATGGACCTTTGTGGCCGCCGTACCGCCCGTCGCCTTCGTGCTGTAGCCCGCGAAATGTTCGGCAAGGAGTTCGCTCTCACCGAAGAGGCAGACATATGACGTGCCATACTGCGCGCTGCCATCGCCGTAGACGATGCCATGCCGGATCCCTTCGGCGAAGTCCTCGTCGCGGACAGGGGCGGGGCGTGCATTGATCGGGATCCTCCGACCCTTCAGGTCGCGGGTCAGTACGCGCTCAGTTCGGTCACCATGCGCGGACGAAACGACCCACTGGTGGTCGCCCGTGGCCTGGATAACCGTCCCGTTTGCGAGCGTGACCCTCCACAGCCGCTGGTAGCCGTAGCTTTGGAAGAAGGCCGTCCGGTAGACCCCGCCCTCGCTCAGCACGTCGTGCGCGCCACTGAGGCTGCCGATCGGGACGATGCCTTCGCGGATATGGACCGGTGTGTCGCCTTGGAAGCAGTTAAAGTAGGTCACCGCGAAGCCGGTGCCCGCACCGGAGAGGATGCGCCCGCCGGGGACGAACTTGAATTCGTCCATGACTTCGTAGAAACGCTCTTCCCAATCGCGCCGCGCCTCTTCGGTCTGCTCAACCGCCGCGATGCCGCGCGCCACGCGCCGCCACATCTCTTCCGGTTTGGTTTCCAGCGGCTTGCCGGTCTCATCCTTCAGGGAGTAGCGATCGATGAAGACTTTGCCGCGTATGCCTTCGAGGGCCGTACCTGTGGGGTCCGTCGGTCGGGTTTCATTGATCGTCATCGGGCTGTCCTCCCAATACCATTAGCCGCGCACCCGCTGTGCCAGCTTGGCGACAACGGTGCTCGTACCGCGCACAACCCGCCCAGGCCGTGCCCGTCGATACCAACCCGGCAATTCCCTTGCCAGGGCCAAAAACGCCGTGCTCACGACGGCGGGCTAGGCTTGTCCTGAGCAGATGTTGCGTGACAGCAAGTCAAACATCCGTTCTGTACGTTCGCCTTGCTGCCAGTGTAGGGAGATCGTTGCCGCTTGTCAATGATCGAAAGCCCCGATCGCCCGGATGACTCTTCATAAGTTTCACATCATCAACACCGATACTAACGATCAGGGAATCGTCGCTCCTGTGTGGATATAGGGAACGGGTGACGAGTCGATTCCCTGGCGTGCTTTCTGCGCTAGTTCCACCGGAAAAGTGGAATATGGCTATCGCGATCGGGCGGAGTGTGTCTATGTGATTATGGTGCGATCTGGATCGGTTCGGCGACAGAAGAATGAGGGCAAGGATATGAGGAAAAACGGACGATACCTGTGGCAGATACTCATCGTCGGTGTGATGCTGCTTTTCGGGCTGGCGAGTTGTAGCCTTAACGGCTTGGTCACCAGTCCAACCGCGACCACCACCCCGGCGGCAGCGACCGCGACGACCGCCGGAACCGCCGCACCGACCGCCGCGCAGAGCGGCCAGCCGCTGAGCCAGCCGATAAGTGCGGCGAGCGCCACCACGGCGGGCGCTGCTGCGGCGACTCCGGCGCTACCCGCCGCCACAGCGGGTGGCACGGCGTTGCCCGACGTCGCGAGCGTGGCGGCGAAGGTCCGCCCCGCGACGGTGCTCGTGCTGAACATCGTCCAGTCGCAGCCCGGGCGCACGAGGTCGGGCGGACCTAGCCCCGCTCCAGGCACCATGCCGGGCGGGACCGATGTGCCGCAGGGGGCCGGGACCGGCTTTATCATCGACGCCTCGGGGATCATCGTGACGAATAACCATGTCGTCCAAGGGGCACAGAAGCTGACGGTGCAGCTGCCGCCGCCGGATGGGCGTGTGTTCACCGCGACGCTGATCGGGACCGCGCCGAACAACGATCTCGCGGTGCTGAAGATCGACGGTACGAATTTGCCGACCGTGCCGCTGGGCAACTCCTCGCAACTCCAGATCGGCGAGTGGGTCGTGGCGATCGGCAATGCGCTGGCGCTGAAGGGCGGGCCGACGGTGACCGCCGGCGTGGTTAGCGCCACCGGTCGCGACGAGCAGGAGCCGGGCGATCAGCAGGGGACGACCGGCCCGACCCTCTATGACCTGATCCAGACCGACGCGGCGATCAACCCCGGCAACTCCGGTGGGCCGCTCGTCAACGTGAAGGGCGAGGTCGTCGGCATCAACACGCTCGGCTCGACGCAGGCCCAGGGGATCGGCTTCTCGATCTCGATCGATAGCGCCAAGCCGATCATCCAGCAATTGATCCAGACCGGGAAGGTCGCCGTCCCCTATCTCGGGGTGCAAGTCACCAGCGTAACCTCCTCGATCGCCGCCGCGAACAATCTGCCGCGCAATGATGGCGTCTATGTTCAGCAGGTGGTGACCGGCACCCCGGCGGCGCGCGGCGGGCTGCAACAGGGGGACATCATCTTCGGGATGGACAACGACACCGTGGCCGATCAGTCCGACTTCCAGAAGGTGCTGCAGAAGCACAAGCCGGGCGACACGGTGACGCTCAAGATCAATCGCAACGGCACCGAGCAGACCGTCCAAGTCACCCTCGGCGAGAAGCCGCAGGCGAACAGCGCCGCTCCTACCACGTAGGGCGGGCATACCGCGCAGGACGTAGGGCAGGCAGCAGGACACATGCTACGATACAGGGCGGGGGCCGATCGGCCCCCGCCCTGTCTGCATGAGATGAGAAAGGCGGCGATGGCGATGGCGGAGGCGGTAGCACGGCTCGGGGTAATCGGCGGGAGCGGGCTCTATCAGATGGCGGCGCTGACCGCGATCGAGGAGCGCCTCGTGGAAACCCCTTTCGGCCCGCCGAGCGACGCGATCACGATCGGCACCCTCGGCGGCGCGCGTGTCGCCTTCCTGCCCCGCCACGGACGGGGGCATCGCCTCGGCCCCACCGATGTGCCGTATCGGTCCAACATCTGGGCGCTGAAAAGCCTTGGCGTGGAGCGGGTGATCGCGGTCAGCGCGGTCGGCTCGCTGCGCGAAGAACTCGCGCCGCTCGATCTGGTCGTCCCCGATCAACTCTTCGACCGCACGGTCGGGCGCGCGCGCACCTTCTTCGATGCCGATGCGGGTTGCGTCGCGCACGTTGGCCTCGCCGACCCCTTCTGCCCGGCGACGAGCGCCGCGCTCGCCGCAGCGGCGTCCGAGCCGGAGATCGGGGCGCGCGTCCAGCGGGGCGGCACCTACGTCTGCATCGAAGGGCCGCAATTCTCCACGCGCGCGGAGTCGCGCATCTTCCGCTCCTGGGGTCTGGATATCATCGGCATGACCGGGATGCCCGAGGCGCGGCTGGCGCGCGAGGCGGAGCTTTGCTACGCCATGCTGGCGCTCATCACCGATTACGATGTCTGGCACGAGGAGGAGGAGCCGGTGACGGTACGGGTCGTCGTGGAGCGCCTGCACCGCAACGCCGCTGCCGCGCAGGCGACCCTCCGCGCGCTGATCCCGCGCCTCGCCGCGCTCCCGCCCTGCGCCTGCGGCGAGGCGCTCGCCCGGGCGATCGCTACCGACCCCGCCGCCATCCCCGCCGCGACGCGGGAGCGCCTCGGGCTGCTGTTAGGAGAGTCGTGAGTCGTGGATCGTGAGTCGTGAGAAAGTTCGTCAGCGGCGCGGTGCTCGGTCAGGAGGGCAATGCGCCGATGCCCGCTCTCTCACGACCCACGACTCACGACTTCTCGACCGTCAGCCCCAAGATATCGCCAAGCTCACGCAGGGTCGCCTGGGCCTCGCCGAAGCCTTCGCCGTTGGCGCGGGCCTGCGCGATCTGCCCGACCAACTCGCGCAGGACGAGCAGCGCGCTCGGCGTGTCGAGATCGTCATCCATCGCGGCCAGGAAGCGCTCGCGCGCGCCCGCCGCGGCGACCGTGCCGGGGCCGTCGCCCGGATCGCCGGTCGCCGCCTCGTGCAGCAGATCGGCGAGCGCCTGCGCCTCCTCGATCGCGCTGTCCTCGTAATCCCAGGCGTCGCGGTAGCGGTGCGCGAGGAGGCAGAGGCGGATGGCGTTGGGGCTGTGATCTTCGAGCAGCTTCGGGGCCATGACGAGATTGCCGAGCGACTTGCTCATCTTCTCGCCCTCGTAGCGCAGCATCCCCACATGCATCCAATAGCGGACGAAGGGGTGCCGGGTGTACCCCTCCGACTGCGCGATCTCGCTCTCGTGGTGCGGGAAGATCAGGTCGCTCCCACCGCCGTGGATATCGATCGTCTCCCCCAGGTACTTCATCCCCATCGCGCTGCACTCGATGTGCCAGCCGGGTCGGCCCGCTCCCCACGGGCTCGGCCAGGTCGGCTCGCCGGGCGCGCCGGCCTGCCAGAGGAGGAAGTCGAGCGGATCGTCCTTCAGCGGGTCGTTCGGCTTGCCGCCGCGCTCGGCAGCGATCGCCAGCATCTCCGCGCGATCGTACTTGCTCAGCCTGCCGTACTCGGGATCGCCGCCGACGCGGAAGAAGATGTTGCCCTCTTTGTTGTAGGCAAGCCCGCGCTCTAGCAGCCCGCCGATGATCTCGACTATCTTCGGCGTCTCTTCGGTCGCCCTGGCGTAGACATCGGGGCGGAGGATATTGAGCCGATCCATCGTCTCCAGGTAGCGCGCGGTCTGCGTGCGCCCCAGTTCGTCCCAGGCGATGCCGTCGCGCGCGGCGCGCTTGAGGATATCGTCGTCGATATCGGTGACATTCTGGACGTAGCGCGTCTGATACCCCTGGTGGCGCAGGTAGCGCCCGAGCACGTCGTAGGTCAGGCCGACGAGCGCATGGCCCAGGTGGCTCACGTCGTACGGGGTGATCCCGCAGGCGTAGATCGTCACCGGCACCGCGGTGCCGCGCGCGGTGAAGTCCTCGATTTGCCCGGACATCGTGTTATAGAGCCGCATCGCGCTCGTTTCCCTCTCTCTCTGTCGCCCCGCCGTCGTTCGCCGCGCGGGGCACGCCGCTCTCCCTCGGCCCGTGCCGATATCGTGCGCGCAACAGGCGCATCATACTATCGCCATGACAGGATGGGAAGGTGTCATTCGACAGATCGGTCTGCGGGCCGAGCGATTCTAGGTAATAGGGACTATCTTTCCTCGCGGGGCGATCTCTTGGTTCATCTTGCCCCCTATACTGTGCGGACAAGCGCCGCCAAAGGTTGGCCGCCTGGTCTGATAAACACAGCGATTCGCGAGAGGAGTGTCACCTGTGTACGCGCGTATCATCACCACCCAGGCGCGACCGGGCCGGAGCGTCGATGAGCAGCGCCGCCTGATCGAGGAGCAACTGCTGCCGCTGATGCGCCAACACCCCGGCTTCTGCGGCTATCTCGCGCTCGGCGATGCCGCCGCCGGGAAGTTCATGGGGCTCAGCCTCTGGGATAGCGAAGGGTCGAGCTTCGACTTCGGCTCGCAACGGATCGTGCAGGAGATCAACGCCAAGATTCAGCCGCTGGTCATACCGGGACTTGGTGGTGCCGAGAGTTTTCAGGTCATCCTCGACGCGCTCAGCGCGGGCCGGGCCACGCCCACCAGGCACTGACCAGCCGCCGCCCTTGCGCCGTGGAACAACTGAAACGTGGTGTGCGCGTGGCATTGCTACTCATAAGATAAGTAATCTTGCATTGCCTTTAGTGTTCGCCTACCATAACAAATACGAGACGGACCGCGCCCCTCGCCGGGTGGCCGGGTGCGCGCATCCTGATAGGGTAGGAGTGTGACACCGTGGTGTACATGCGGCAAATGGGCGCGCGCGTCAAGCGTAAGGAAGACCCCCGCCTGATCACCGGCAGCTCGACCTATGTGGACGATATGCGCCCCCCCGGTATCGGCCATGTCGGCATCCTCCGCAGCATCTACGGTCACGCCAAGATCAACGGCATCGATACGAGCGCCGCGCGGGCTCTACCTGGCGTGATCGCCGTCTACACCGGCCACGACTTCGCCGATCTGAAGCCGATGCCCTTCGGCGGCGGCGAAGGCGGCGGAGCGCAGGGCTCCGCGCCGATCGACACGGCGGTCCTCCCGACCGACGTGGTGCGCCACGTCGGGCAGGCGATCGCGGTGGTGGTCGCGGAGAACCGCTACATCGCCGCCGACGCGCTCGCCCTGATCTCGGTCGATTACGAACCGCTCGGCGTGGTCACCGACATCGAGGCCGCGATCGCCGACGGTGCGCCGCAACTCTACGCGAATGTGCCCAACAACGTCGCCTACACGGCGGTGACCAAGAACGGCGAGCCGGACAAGGCATTCGCCGAGGCCGACGTGGTGGTGACGCAGCGGATGAACAATCAGCGCGTCTCCGGCGTCTCGATGGAGACGCGCGGCGTGATGGCGCAGCCCGACGCGCTGAGCGGTGGCCTGGTGGTCACCACCTCGACGCAGAATCCGCACACCGTTCGCCAGGAGATCGCCACCACCCTCGGTCTGACCGAGCTGGACATCCGCGTGATCGCGCCGGAGGTCGGCGGCGGCTTCGGCGTTAAGATCTCCTGCTATCAGGAAGACATCATCTGCGCGGCGCTGGCGCGGCGGCTCAATCGCCCGATCAAGTGGATCGAGACGCGCAGCGAGCACATGGCGGCGACCCACCACGGGCGCGCGCACATCGCCGAGGTGTCGCTGGCCGCGAAGAACGACGGCACGATCACCGGCATCAAGCTGCGCCTGCTGGCCGACCTGGGAGCCTACCCGCGCGCGGCGGGGATCCCGCTCCTCACCGGCCTGCTGATGAACGGCATCTACGATGTCAAATCGGTCGATCTGGAGATCAAGGGGATCTACACCAACACGATGGCGACCGGTGCCTATCGCGGCGCGGGGCGCCCGGAGGCCGCCTATTATCTGGAGCGGATCACCGATGTCCTCGCCGATAAGCTCGGCATGGACCCGGTCGAGCTGCGCCGCAAGAACTTCATCCCCAAGGATGCCTTCCCGTATCACACCGCGACCGGCGCGGTCTACGACAGCGGCGACTACGAGAAGCCGCTGGCGAAGGCGCTGAAACTGTCCGGCTACACGGAGCTGCGCGCCGAGCAGGCACGCTTGCGGAAGGAAGGGCGCTACCTCGGGATCGGGGTGGTAACCTTCACCGAGATCTGCGGCTTCGGACCGTTCGATAGCGCCTCGGTGCGCGTCGAGCCGTCCGGGCAGGTGACCGTGGCGACCGGTGTCTCGCCGCACGGGCAAGGGACCGAGACCGCGTTCGCGCAGATCGTCGCCGATCAACTGGGCGTCTCGATGGATGACGTGTTCGTGGTCCACGGCGACACCGCCCGCACACCACCGGGGATCGGCACGATGGGCTCGCGCAGCCTGGTGGTTGGCGGCTCGGCGCTGATGGGCGGGCTCGGCAAGATCCGCGAGAAGGCGCTGAAGATCGCCGCGCACAAGCTGGAGGCGTCCGAGGCGGATGTGACGTTCGATAACGGCAAGTTCGGTGTGAAGGGTGCCCCGGAGGGGGCGTTGACGCTGAAGGAGATCGCCAAGATCGCCTATAGCGGCAGCGTGCCGCCGGAGATCGGCACCGGCCTGGAGGTGACGGACTTCTTCGCCCCGCCTGGCACCACCTTCCCGTTCGGCGCGGACGTGGTCGTGGTGGAGGTCATGCCCGATACCGGCGAGGTTAAGATCCTCCGCTACGTGGCCGTGGACGACTGCGGGCGGCAGGTCAATCCCTTCCTGGTCGATGGGCAGGTCCACGGTGGCCTGACGCAGGGGATCGCCCAGGCACTGTACGAGGAGATCGTCTACGACGACGACGGCCAGCTGATCACCGGCTCGCTGATGGACTACGCCATCCCGAAGTCGGAGTTCCTGCCGGAGTTCGAGAACGACCGCACCGAGACCCTGTCGCCGCTGAATCCGTTGGGGGCGAAGGGGATCGGGGAGCTGGCGACGATCGGCTCGACCCCCGCGATGGTGAATGCGGTGGTGGACGCGCTCAGCCCGTTCGGCATCGTCCACATGGACATGCCGATGAAGCCGGAGCGGATCTGGCACGCGGTGGAAACGGCGCGCGGCCAGATGAGCCAGGCGGCTGACTGATCCCACCAGGCAAAGGGTCGCCGACCGGGTTGCGATTACCTGGTCGGCGACCTTTTTAGCGTCATCCCGACGAGATGTTCCCGCCCTGATGCTCGTTTATACTGATGCTGCGGCCCTTTGGCTCAACTCGCCGCAGCCAACGATAGCGCACACCGCCCGCATGCACCGCCACGCCCCGATATTGCGCGGCAGTGCGCTGGCGAGCCGCGAGGACTTCGCTCGCGGCTCGCTCGCTGATGTACGCGCGCTGGCCCAGGCACGCGGACGCGGTATTTCGATCGCGCGCAGCATCGATCGATCGAGTGGCACCCGTAGTAGAAGGACGAGGGATGTCAGGCGGGGATACCACGCAGTTTCTCTTCGCCCCCGATGTGAAGCCGAACAATCGGAAATATCTGCTCGTCCTGACCTCGGCGTTTTGGACCTTCTGCCTCGGCTGCACCCTCCTGAGCGTGCTCCTCACGGCGCTTTCCGGCGGGCTCACCGGCCTCCTCGCCTCGCCGCTGATCGTGGCGGCGGCGGTGCTCCCGAACATCGCCATCGCCTGCGCCATCCCGCGTTTGCAGCGTTTCCAGCGCACCCATCGCTACGTGCTGATCGGCGCGTTCCTGGCCGGGGCGATCGTCGCGATCCCGCCCGCATTGGTGATCAATACGACCCTCTTCCTGCCGATCGAGCTCTCGATGAGCGATCTGCTCAATATCATCGGCTACGGCACGATCCCCGGCATCGTGGAGGAGGGGATCAAGGGGCTGATTGTCTTCTTCCTCTTTCGCCAGTTCCGGGACGAACTCTACACGCCGGTCGATGGGATCGTGCTCGGGGCGCTCGTCGGCCTCGGCTTCGCGATGACCGAGGACATCACCTACTTCCTCCAGTCGCTGGAAGGCGGCGCGATCGGCCTCGCAATCACCCTCTTCCTGCGGCTCGGCCTGGGCTGGATGAACCACTCGGTCTTCACCGCGATTATCGGCCTCGCCTTCGGCTATGCCCGGCTGGGGCCATCGGGGAAGCGACGCTGGCTGATCCCGGCGGCGGGGTACATCGCCGCCGCCGGGCTGCACAACACCTTCGATCTCCTCGCCACCGTCCTCGGCGATCTCGTGCCGGGCGGACTGCTCGGCCTGCTGCTGACGATCGTGCCGCTCTACGGGCTGACCTGGACCGCGCTGGCGATCATCGCCTTCCTGGTGGTGCGCGGCTGGCACAGCGAGGCCAATCTCGCCCGCGCCGAACTGCTGGATGAGGTGGCGACCGGGACGGTGACCGCCGACGAGTACAACACCCTGCCGAGCCCCGGCGCGCGGCGTCAGGCATTGGGTGCCGCCGGGCGACAGGGCGGCAAACCGGCGCGCGCCATGCTCGATCGGCTCTTCCAGTTCCAACTGATGCTCGCCTTGCAGAAGCGCCTCCGCACCTACGGCGACCGCCCGAAGGTGCCGCACCTGCATAGCGTGGAGGCGTTGCGCGAGCGGATCGCCGGTCTGCGTCTCCGCAGCGCCGGTGGCCCGGCGCTGCAAGTCGCCATGCCGGATGGCTTTGCGCCGCCCCCGCCCCCGGCTTACACGCCGCCGCCCGCGTCTGCCGCGCCGCCCACCTATCGGGCTTCCCCGGTTAATCCGTTCGTCGCGAACGACCCGCGCCTCTATCGGCTGGTGGTGACCAATGGCGTCGCCGCCGGGACCGCGATCCCGCTGCGCGATGGTCTGACCCTCGGGCGCACGCCGGGTCGGGCCGAGATCGTCCTGCCCGATCCCGAAGTCTCCGGCCTGCACGCGCGGATCGCGCGCAACGGTGGCCCGCCGATCCTGATCGATGCGGGGAGCACGAACGGCACCTGGATCAATGAGGAGCGGATCGCCGAGCGCGCCTTACAGGCGGGCGACCGGGTGCGCCTCGGCGGGGTACAACTCATCGTCGAGGCGGGCTGACGTACTGGTAGCGAAAAGTGGGCGGGAAGAACTACCCTTCCCGCCCACCCTGCTTCTTTCTGTCTGGTACGGGGGGCCGGGACACTGCTGTCCCGGCCCCCTCGTTCTATCAGTTGCCCTGTAGCGGCTCTTATCCCTCGGAGTGGTACGCCAGCAGGCGATTGCGGATATCCGCGCCGCGTAGCTTGTGGAGGGCCTGGCCCTCGATTTGGCGCACGCGCTCGCGGCTGATCCCCATTTCCTCGCCGACCTCGGCCAGTGTGTGCTGGTGCCCGTTTTCCAGGCCGAAGCGGAGACGAAGTACCTTGCGTTCGCGGTCGCTCAGCAGCTTCAGGACTTGCTCCACGTCCTCGCGCAGCAGCCCTTCGGAGGCCGCCTGCTCCGGGCTCGTCGCGCCCTCGTCGGCGATCAGGTCGCCGAGGCGGGCCTCGTCTTCCTCCCCGACCGGCGTCTCCAGCGAGAGGGTGCGCTGGGCGGCGCTCATGATCTGCTCCACCTTCTCCGGTGGCACGCCCATGTGCGTGGCGATCTCTTCCACCTTCGGGCGTCGTCCGAGGGTCTGGTTGAGTTCCTGCACCGTCCCCCGGAAGCGGGAAACCGCGTCACCCATGTGGACCGGCAGGCGGATCGTACGGCTCTGATCCGCGATGGCGCGGGTGATCGCCTGCCGGATCCACCACGTCGCATAGGTGGAGAAGCGGAAGCCGGTGCGCCAGTCGTACTTCTGCACGGCGCGGATCAGCCCCAGGTTCCCTTCCTGGATCAGGTCCAGCAGGGAGAGGCCGCGCCCGACGTACTTCTTAGCGATACTGACCACCAGGCGTAGATTCGAGCGTACGAAGGTCTGCACCGCCTCAACATCGCTCGCCTCGACCCGCTGCGCCAGCTCGATCTCCTGCTTATGGTTGAGCAGGGGGGCGTGGGCGATCTCGCGCAGATACAACTTCACCGGATCGGTGACGAAGCTCGGGTCGATCTTCTGCAACGATTCCAGGTCTTGGGCCAGCCCGCGCGCTTCTGCGGCCTCTTCCTCGGCTTCGAGTACCTGATTGAAGCTCGGCCCTTCATCTTCGGGCAGCGGCAAGACATCGGCGGCTACCCGGCGACGGCGATAATTGCCTTCGGCCAGTTCTTCCATTTCGTCGGGGATAATTTGGCGAACATCTCGCAAGCGTTCATCGACCATAAAAATTGTACCTCCGATACAGCGCGTCGCACGTCAACGTAGACTCGCGGCACACCGTGGTCCGTTCTGGGCACTCCGGGGCACCAGTGCCCCTACTCTGCAAGAATGAAACCATCCCTTACCATTAATATACGCTGCTCACCCGCGATAGGACACAATAACGGCAAGAGAAGGGCAAGCAATCTAGCATAACCGGTCTTGCGCGCTGAAGCAAGGTGTGCCTCTTACAATAACGCACAACTCGGCCCCGGGATTCCCTCAACACCCGGGAATGGTGAGGGTATGTCGCGTGTGCGGTAAAATAGGAGTAGGAGTGAGCACGAACGATAGCGCGATGGCCTGGCCGTGCCTACGGTACGCCCCCGCCTACCCCGCCGCGAGGAGCAGCATGATCCCCACCAAACTTATCCTACGCAACTTCCTGCCCTACAAAGGCGAAGTCACGCTCGACCTGCATACCGTTCGCATCGCCTGCATCGCGGGGGACAACGGGGCGGGCAAGTCGAGTCTGCTCGATGCGATCACCTGGTCCCTCTGGGGCAAGGCGCGCGGCGGCTCCGAGCGCGATCTGATGTCCCTTGGCACGACCGAGATGGGCGTCGATTTCCAATTCCTCCTCGGCGAGCAGGAGTACCGGGTGCTGCGCCGCCGGCGGCGGCGCGGGAACAGCCCCGATGTGCCGCAGTTGGAGGTCCAGGTCCGGGCGCAGACGCCGGATGGTTCCGGCCCCTGGCGCGCGATCACCGGCGATACCGTCTCACAGACGCAGAAGCTCCTCACCGCCACGCTCGGCATGGAGTACGACACCTTCATCAACTCCGCCTTCATCCTGCAAGGGCGGGCGGACGAGTTCACCACGAAGGGTGCGACCGAGCGGAAACAGGTGTTGGCAGACATCCTCGGGCTGGGGCGCTACGATGCCCTGGAGGAGCGTGCCCGCGTCGCGCGCCGCGAGGCGGAGCAGGGGCGGAAGGAGATCGACGCCACGCTGGCGCGGATCGACGCCGAACTCCTCGGTCGGCCCGCCGCCGAGGCCGAACTGATCGCGGTCGCCACCACGGTGATCGCCACGCAAGCGACGATCACCGAGACGGACGAGGCGTTGCGCGCGGTCCTCGCGCAACGCGAGGAAGCCTCGCGCCGTGAGGATGCGGCGCGCGAGGCGCAGCGGCGGCTTGCTGAGCACGCGCGCGAGGCCGAGCGGCTCAGCGGGCGGATCGCGCTCGCCGAGCGGCGGATCGCCGAACTGGAAGGGACGATCGCCCGCGCCGCCACCATCCGCGCCGGATATGAGGAACTTCGGCGGACGATCGCCGAGGAGCGCGTCGCCGGTGCCGCCCTCGCGCAGCTCAACGGCCTGCAAGGGCGGCACCGCGAGGCCGAGCGACAGGTGGAACGGGCGCAGAATCTGCTCCTGCAAGAGCAACATGCGCTCGATCACCAGCTCGCCGAGTTGCGGAAGCAGCAGGAACGCCTGCCGGAGATCGAGCCACGGTTCTCACAGATCGAGGCGAAACTGCAGGAGGTCGGCACCGCCGACGAGCGCCGCCCGGTCCTCTCCGAGAATATCTCCTCCGCGAAGGAAGAGATGGGCGGACGGAAATCCGAGAACGAGCGGCTGATGGCCGAGATGCAGCGCCTGAAAGGCTTGCAAACGGCGATGACCGAGCAAGGGGCGATCTGCACGATCTGTCGCCGTCCGGTGAGCGACCACGATCGCCAGCAGATCCACAACGACTATCAGGCCGAAGGATTGCAACGCAAGGCCGAATATACCGCCAATCGGCAACGGGTCGCGGCGCTGGAAGGGGAGATCGCCCAGTATACGGCGCAATTGGCCGAGGTCGACCGGCTCACAAAAACCGGGCGTTCGCTCGCCCGTGAGGAGGGCGATCTGCGCCGTCAGGTCACGACCGCGCGCGATGCCGGGGTCAGGTTGCTCGATGTGACGCGCGACCGCGATGCGCTCGCGGCGCAGCTCGCTAGCGCCGACTTCGCCGGGGAGGCGCGCGCCCAGGTGGCCGAACTCGCCGCCGCCATCACGGCGCTCGCCTACGATGGCGAGGTGCACCGTCGCCTCCAGGCGCGCGTTGCCGAGCTCACCCCCTACGATGAGCAGGCGCGCGCGCTGGAACGCGCCGAGCAGGCCCTTGGCCCCGAACGCGAACGCCTGGTCGAGGATCGCGGGACGCTGCGCCTGCGCGAAGGGGCGCGCGACGAGGAGGCCGCGCGGATCGCCGAACTCCTCGCCGAGCGCGCCGATCTCCCGGCGCTGATCCGGCGCACCGAGGAGCTGTCGGTGGGGCTCGATCGGGCACGACGCCAGTACGAGGAAGTGGCGCGGCGGCAGGGCAGCCTGGAGGCGACGCTCAGCCGCCTCGCCGACCTCGAGGAAGAGGCGGAGCGCTCGCGCGAGTCGCGCCGCGCGCTGGCCGAGGCGGAGGGGATCTATCGCGAGTTGGCCCGTGCCTTCGGCAAGGGTGGGATTCAGGCGATGATCATCGAAGGGGCGGTGCCGGAGTTGCAGGACGAGGCGAACACCATCCTCGCCAACATGCCCGGCAATAGTATGCGCGTCGAGTTCCGCACCCAGCGCGAGACGCGCAAGGGGGACACGGTCGAGGCGTTGGAGATCGTGATCGGCGACGAGGCCGGGCAGCGCGATTATGCGATGTATTCTGGCGGCGAGGCGTTCCGCATCAACTTCGCGATCCGCGTGGCGCTCGCCAAGCTGCTCGCGCGCCGCGCCGGTGCGAAGTTGCAACTGCTGGTGATCGATGAGGGGTTTGGCACGCAGGATGCGCGCGGGCGCGATAGTCTGGTCGAAGCGATCCACGCGATCGAGGACGATTTCCAGATGGTCCTGGTGATCACTCACGTCAATGAACTGAAAGACCTCTTCCCGACGCAGATCATGGTCGAGAAAGGCCCGGCGGGCTCGCAGGTGACGGTCAGTTGAGTCGGCGGTCGGCGGTCGGCAGTCGGCAGTAGTGGCGCGGTGAAGATAGCAGGCAGTGATTGTCAGCAAACTCGCTACGGACTACGGACTACGGACTACGGACTACGGACTTCTCTCTGCCGACTGCCGACCGCCGACCGCCGACTCGCTTCCGTGGTATCATCCGCCGGGCTTGCCGACCGCGCCGCGAGCGAGTTGGGGTGGGGAAGGGAAGATGGCAGTGCATGAAGGTGGGCGTGGGGAGGGCCGCCTGACGCTGCGCGAGGCGCGTAGTGCGGGCGACCTCCACGAGGTGATGGCGATCCGTCGGCTCGTCTTCACCGATGAGCAACACCTGACCGATGTGGTCGATCGCGACCCCTACGATCGCGGCCCTGGCGCGGTGCAGGCGCTGGCGCTCTGGGACGAGCACCCGGTTGGGGTGGGGCGCTTGCACGTCGCGCACGGCGATGGGCAGATCGCCTGGGTTGCGGTGTTGCCCGATTATCGCGGGCTGGGCGTGGGCTGGGAGATCATGGATGCGTTGCTCGGCGCGGCGGGCCAGCTCGGCGCGCGTCGTGTCACCCTCAGCGCGCAGACCCACGCCCGCGAATTCTATCGCCTCCTCGGCTTTCACGCGGTCGGGACGGTCTGGACGATGGCCGGGATCGAGCACATCACGATGGTGCGTGATCTCGATGCCTCGTGATACGGCCCTGCGTGCGTGTTCGTCCGCTCACCGTGCATCCTGCTATACTGCCGCAATATCTCACCCATGCGTTATGGTCGGTGGCGGCATATCGCCGGTTCGTGATCGCGTGTTTGCGAGCGATGGTGCCCCAGGGGAAGGACGGGCGGACGGCAGGACGCGGCGGATGGTAGGAAGGGCGCGATGAACGAGGAGCAGCGTGCGGTCCTGGCGGCCATCCACAGCATGGAAGAGAGTCCTGGCACCCTGATCGATGAGTATACCGTGGCGCGTGCGGCGGGGATCCTGCCGACCGAGCTCAACGGCCACGAGTATCTCCAGTCGGCGGTGCGCGCGCAGATTCACCATCTCTTGGACGAACTCGATGTGCTCGGCCTGGTGCGCCTCGATCGCGAGGGCTACTGGCGTCCGCGTACCACGCTGAGCGGGCGGCGCTCGTTGCAGCGTCCGCTCGTCGCCTTACCGCCGCAACGCCCCACGCTCGTCCCACCGAGTGACGATGCGGATGCCGCGTCCGCGCCGCTGACCGCAGATGAAGGCGTGGCGAATACCGCCACCGCCAGACGTGGACGCTGGCCCGCGTGGTGGCCCGCGACGCTGCGATTCGGCGATCCGGCACTCACGCCGATCATCGCGCCGGTCGCGCTGGTACTCGCCTTGTTATTGCTTGTGGTGGTGGTCACCCAGGTGCGCGGGGCCGGGCAGGCCGCCGCCACCGCGACCGCCGCCGCCGGGGCCGCTTCGACCGCGACAACCATCGCCGGGCAAATCCCGCCGACCTCAGCGGCGATCGTACCGGTTGTTGTGCCGACGCCACCGGGCGGGGCCGCGACCCCGCGTCAGTCCACGCCGACGAGTGGTCCCGTTGTGCCGACGACCGACACGCGCCTGCCGACGCCGACCGCCGGTCCAGCGGCGACCCAAGTGCGCGTGGCGAACACCGAGAATAAGGGGGCGAATGTCTACGTCCTCCCCGCCGGGGAGCGCCGCTTCGCGATCCCCGAAGGGTTCGTCCTCGATGTGATCGGGCCGGACCAGCGCGATTCCAAGGGAAACAACTGGAAGCACATCCGCTATCTGGATTTCGAGGGCTGGATCCCTGAGGAGTACACGACACCGATCTCGTGAGTCGGTCCAGAGCAGCCAGCCTCATCTCGTTGATGGGGTTTTGCTGTGTAGGTGTATGGAGCGGGCGGCTGGTGTGCCCCTCCTTGCCGCGTTGCACAGTACCGGGCCGGTGGCTAACGGCGCGATTACCGGACGCTCACCTCAGCTGACGCGCTCATCCGAGATCGAGCGTGGCGATTATCCGTTCGGTGAGGGTTGCCTGCGGATAAGTCTGGACAATTGGTAGCCCATAACGGGCCGCTTCCTCACAAATCCAGGCGTCATAGAGCTCGTTTATCGCCTCGCTCGCTTGTTGGAGTGTCGACGAACTTTGCGTGCCCGATCCCTCACCGCGCGCCGCCATGTTCGCTCGGCGGTGTGCCGCCATCGTGGCGAGGAACGCGCCGCGTAGTTGCTTCGTCGCGATGCCATCATGGAACGCTGCCCGCGCAAAGAGGGCCGGGATGATGCCGTCTCCTTCGAGAATCGGCGGTTCCCGGTGTTGAGGTGATGCGCGGCGACCGTCTCGATCGCCGGGACGAGTAGCGAGCCGATAGCGATCAATTGAGCGCAAAGGGCCCGCAGCGGCTTATGCCAGACTGTTTCGGCTCCGAGAAATGCGAAGAGCGCCGGGTGCGTCGCCGCTGTCAGCAGGACACTGTATTGCAGCGTGAGGCACCGATCATCGACTTGCAACCAGGGCACGCCGAAGCGGCGGCCCAAGGTCTCGGCGAGCGTCGTCTTCCCATTCCCGCAAGCGCCGCCGATCAACAAGACCGTCCACGGGGCATTCACCGCGCCGCCGCCTGCGAGGGCGCGGTCCGTCGCCCGAGCAGCAGCTTGAGGATGCCGAGGGTCAGGCGTTTGCCGCGCACGCCGATCTCCGCCGTCGGTCCGGCGCAAGAGGGGCAACCCGCCGGACAGGGGCAGGCGGCGATCAGGTCGTGCGCCGCCGTGAGCAGCGTCTCGTGCGTGTCATACAGTTTCTGGCTGAAGCCGATCCCGCCGGGGATCTTGTCGTAGAGGGTGACGGTGCCGCGCCCGGTGAACGGTGACTTCACCTCGGCGTGGACGCCGATGTCGCGCGGGTCGCACATCAGGTAGAGGGGCGCGACGACCGCCAGGAGACTGGCGAGGCCGAGCAGTGCCCCCTGCAACTCGGCGACCTGCATCCGGTCGGTCAGCGTGTGCGGCAGGCAGAGCCAGTAGGCCCCGGTGTGCATCTGCGCCTCCGGGAGATGGATCTCCCCCCAACCGATATTCTCGTGCGTGTGCAGCTTGATCTTCTTGTACTTCGTCGGCAGCGCCCCGACCAGCACCTCGCCGTGATTGCGTGGCGAGCCGATCGGCTCGGGGGAGAACTGCTCCAAGACCTGTGTGCGGACGGCAATATCGGCGTCGGTGTAGTAATCGACCCGGACCTCGTGGACATACGCCTTCTGCTCGGCGGGATCGTAGCGATCGACGTGGTACTGCTGCCCCTCGTGGAAGTAGATCGCCTCGGTGTGGACCAGCATCGGCGCGCTGAACTCATCCACCTCGCCGATCACGCGCGGGCGGGCGCGGTCGCTCTCGTCGATGATCACCACGTTGTCGCGCGCCGCCGTGCGGAGGCTGATCGCCTCGGCGGGATACGCCTGATCGGTCCAGTGCCAGATGTCGTCCACCTCCTGCACGACGCCGTCCTCGCCGAGCATTTGCAGCGCCGCCAGGATGGTGCTCCCCTCAGCGGTGCCGAAGAGGGGATCGTCGCCCCCTTGCGCGCGCGTATCGAACGGCAACTCGAAGGCGGCGCACTTGAGGTGGTTGAGGAGGATCAGCAGATTGTCCGGGTTGATCAACCCGTGCTCCGGCGCGCGCCCGAAGAAATACTCCGGGTGGCCGACGATGAATTGATCGAGCGGGCTCGACGAGGCGACGAGGATCGCCGCCGCCGTCTCCTGGCGTCGTCCCGCGCGCCCGGCCTGCTGCCAGGTCGAGGCGACGGTGCCGGGATAGCCGGTCAGCACGCAGGCATCGAGCGCGCCGATGTCCACGCCGAGTTCGAGCGCGTTGGTGCTGACGACGCCGGTGATCGCGCCGTCGCGCAGTCCCGCCTCGATCTGGCGGCGCTGGTTCGGCAGGTAGCCGCCCCGGTAGCCGCGTACCGTCGCCTCGCGGTCGGTGCCGGGCGGCAGGGCATCGCGCAGATAGGTCAGCAAGACCTCGGCGGTGGTGCGGGCGCGGGCGAAGACGATGGTGTGGATGTGATTGCGGATCAACTCGCTCGCCAGCCCCGCCGCTTCGAGGATCGAACTGCGGCGGATGCCGAGTTCCGCGTTGACGACCGGCGGGTTGTAGAAGATGAACTCTTTCTTGCCGCGCGGCGCACCGTTGCGCTCGATCGTTGTCACCCCGCCCGGTGCGCCGATGATCCGCTCGGCCAGCTCACCGGGATTGGCGATCGTGGCGGAGCAGAGGATGAAGACCGGATCGGAGCCGTAGAAGCGGCAGATCCGGCGCAGGCGGCGGATCACGTTGGCGACGTGCGAGCCGAAGACGCCGCGATAGCCGTGCAGCTCGTCGATGACGACGTAGCGCAACGATTCGAAGAGGCGTACCCATTTCGTGTGGTGCGGCAAGATGCCGGAGTGGAGCATGTCCGGGTTGGTGATCACCACATGCCCGGCGGTGCGGATCAGCTTGCGCGCCGTCGCGGGCGTGTCGCCATCGTAGGTGTGGCTCTTGATCGTCTGCTCCTCGTCCATGTCGCCGAGCCCCGCGACGAAGCGCCGCACCACGGCGGCCTGATCCTGGGCGAGCGCCTTGGTCGGGAAGAGGTAGAGGGCGCGCGCGCTGTCGTCGCGCAGGATCGTGTCGAGGACCGGTAGGGTGTAACAGAGGGTCTTGCCGGACGCGGTGGGGGTGACGATGCAGGTGTGCCGCCCGGCGCTGATGCTGGCGAACGCCTCCGCCTGATGGGAGTAGAGCTGCCCCAACCCCTGCGCGTGCAGCGCGGCGACGAGGCGCGGATGCAGATTATCTGGCAGCGGCGCGTATTCGGCCGGGACCGCCTCCTCCGTGTGCCAATGGGCGATGTTGCGGCTGCGCTGCGGGCTCGCGCGCCAACTGTCGAGGAGTTGTTCCAGATTCATCGCTGACTCCGCATGGGGTCCGACACCGATCACTGTGTACGTTCTCCCCGAAGTATAGCGGAGCTTCGTGCGGTGCGTCGGTCCATACCAGCGGTTAAACGCAAGCGTCGGGCGGCACAATGCCGCCCGACGCCAGGATCGTCTATTCGCTGGGATACGAGTCGCGCCTAGTCCATCTTGCGGCGGACATCGTCCACCATGTCATCGGCCTTGTCCTTAACATCGTCACCCTTGTCCTTGACATCGCCCTTGAACTGGTTGCCCTGCCCGCGCGCCTGATCGGTCACGCCCTCGCCCTGCATGCTCTCGTTGTCGGTCTTGTCGCCCACGGTCTCCTTGGCCTTGCCCATCGCGTCCTGTGCGACGCCCTTGATTTTGTCTCCCAAGCCGGACACGATAATCACCTCTTCCCGATGTCGCTTCGTGCTCTCAGCGCCTGAGAGCGTCTTTGCACCCCTGCGGGGTGGTTAGACTCGTGAACTGGAGCTCATCGCGCGAACGATGTAAAGGATGATCACAGCACCGATGATCGCTACGACAATAGAGCCGATAAAACTGACGCCGACGCCGAGGTTGAACACCGAGTTGAGGAGCCAACCGCCGAGCCAACCGCCGAGGATACCGATGATGATCGCACCGATTATGCCACCGGGCGTGCGACCCGGCACGATCAGGCTCGCGATGGCACCCGCGATCGCCCCGACGATGAGATAACCGATGATCGTACCCATGACCGTAACCTCCGACTAGATGCCCTACCCTTCCGCCGGACCATCCGACGGTTTGGGAAACACGCTGATAGGATCTGTTAGCGTAAGGTGCGCCGATCGACGTTGCGGGTGACGCTGACGCCGCTTGTCGGGCGATCGAGCACCAATTGCACCAGACGGGTGATCAGCCAGCCCACCAGGAGATAGATCGCGATCGCCAGCAGCGACGACAACTCGAAGACCGCGCCGTTCCCGGCGGCCGGGGTGCCGAAGATGTTTTGGAATGGCCCAACCAGCGGATTGGTAACGCCATAGATGAGGTTGGTGAAGCTGCTCGCGGTGCTTGCGGCCAACAACTTCAACACGAGACGGATCGCGATCAGGATCGCGATCACCGCGATCACGAAGGAGATCAGGCCGCTGATCCAATCGGCGCTCGAACGTCGCGCCGCGATGTGGTCGTAGGTCGCTGCCGTGCCGATATCCTGCCCGACGATGGTGCCGTCACCGGTGACGACATCCTGTTGTTCGTTGTGGACCACGACCTCCTGATCGGCGTCGCGTCTGCTCGGATATCCGCGTTGATCAACCATAGTTTAGGCTCCTTCTCCTTGCGGCTTCACATTCGGCGGTCCTGATAGGATTAGCTTCTTGCCGCATCGCCAGATTATACTAACGCAGAAGCGATGCCACGACCATCACGGCGCTATTAGCGCCTCCCAAAAGTACAAAAGTACACGCGAGCGCGGCGCATGATGGCACAGAAAGCCCCTTCATCGCGGCGCTACGAGTGGCATGGCAACGCCGTTGTGGCCGTGACGATGCCGCCATGCTGGAACGATCGCGGACCAGGTTGCGGCTCTGCCACCGTTCTATCGCGCGGCGCAACGATTCGCCACGCTGCATCGCTGCCAGGACATCGAGGAGGGTCGCATGACCAGCGCCGCTGCCAACGAAGGGGTGTCGCCGCACCGTTGCGCCTGGGCGCAGCATGACCCGCTGCTCCGCGCCTACCACGACGCGGAGTGGGGGGTGCCGGAGCGCGACAGTCGGGCGCTCTGGGAGAAGCTGATGCTGGATGGCTTTCAGGCGGGCCTGTCGTGGCTGACGATCCTGCGGAAGCGCGACGCCTTCCGCGACGCCTTCCAGGGCTTCGATCCGGCGACCGTGGCGCGCTTCGATGAGGACGACATCGTGCGGCTGCTGCAAGACCCCGGCATCGTACGCTCGCGCGCCAAGATCGCGGCCACGATCGGCAACGCCCGCGCCTATCTGGCGATGGCCGAAGCGGGCGAAGATTTCGCGACATTCGTCTGGGGCATGGCGGGCGGCACGCCGATCCGGTATGCGGGCGGCGCGATCCCCGCGAAGACCCCGCTCTCGGAGGCGCTGTCGGCGGCGTTGAAGCGGCGCGGCTTCACGTTCGTCGGCCCGATCATCGTCTACGCCTGGATGCAGGCGACGGGGATCGTCGCTGATCACACCGCCGACTGCTTCCTCTATCATCTGGCTCGCAACGATACACAATAGGATAAGCGCGTGGCGGCGACTGGAATCGTTTCGCTCTCGCGATCGCGATTGTGCCATGTATGCCTCGTCACCGAACGAAGAGGGCGATGATCGTCCCGGCGCAGAGATAGGCGCCGTAGGGGATGTAATCGCGCATGGTGCGGACGCGCAGCGCGACCAGCAACAGCCCCCCCGCCGCGCCCAGGATCATGCCGATGAAGAGGGCCAGGAATGCCTGTTCCCCGGCCATCGCGCCGATCAGCGCGGCCAGCAGCACATCGCCGAAGCCGAGTGCGCGGCGGCGATAGATCAGCAGCGCCAGGAAGTAGAGGAAGAGGAAGAGCAGCGCCGCGCCGACCGCCGCGATCAACGACCAGAGGAGCGCATGCGGCGCCGGTGAGAGGATGGCGGCGTAGGCGAGCGCGATCATGATGCCGACGATGATGGTGTTCTGGAAGATCAGGTGATTCTGCCAGTCGATCCGCAGGATCAGGAGTAGCAGCACCGTGAAGAGGGCGAGCGCGACGAATTCGGCGGGCGAGGCCGCGCGCCAGAGGGCGAGCGCGAAGAGGGTGCCGGTCGTCGCCTCGGTCAGCGGGCGCATGTGGCTGATCGGCGCGGCGCAGGCCGGGCAGCGCCGCGCGACGAGCGTCCCGATCACCGGCAGCAGGGCCACGCCGTGCCAGCCCGCCCCGCATTCCGGGCAGGCGGGGAGCCGCCAGGGGGAGTGCTCCGCCGGGATCGCGGTGGCGGCATGGTCGATCCAACCGCCGACGATGAGGCCGAGCAAGGTCACGAGCACGAATAGCGCGACGGTCGCGAGCATCACATCCTGCGGATGATGAGCGATACCGGGGCGACACCATGCGGTCGCCCCACACTCAGGAGCATAGTCAGTCGGGCGTGTGCCGGAACATCCCCCGATGGTCCTGGATAAGGCGAGTGGGCAGTGAAAAGTAGTCAGTAGTCGGAAGAAGCGTGCCTGTTTGAGGTAAGCTGACGCTCAGATGAAGCTGATGGCGGCGGCGATCAGGCCGGCGACGATGCCCGCGCCGAGCGTGAGCGGCAACCAGCGTCCGCCGTGCCGCGACCGGGCGCGGCTCCGCGCCGTCTCGGCAAACCAGGCGATCGTCTGCGGGCGAGTCAACCCCCAGACGACGAATCCGGCGAGGACGAGCGCGGGCAAACTGGCGCTCCAGCGTGGCGTGCCGCCGAGGAGGGCGCGTAGATCGGCGATCAGCCCGATCAGATTGCCCGCACCGATCAGAGACGCGATCAGCACCTGTGTGAGTCGCGCGCCGGTCAGCCCGCGCCGCAGCGCCTCGCCGAGCGCCGCCAGCGGCAGGCCAAGCACCAACAAGAGAAACGCCGCCGCCGCCGTTTGCCGGGAGGCGAGACCGTACTGCACGACCGCGCGCGCCAGGATCGCGGCGATTAACGTCAGGCTCGCCCAATCGAAGACGACGGCGGCGGCGATGCCACGCGGGCGGTTGTGCGCCGCGTTCTCCCACTCCTCCGCACTCCGCATCGGCAGGGGGCGCGGTCGCATCGCCGTGTTTCCCTTCGCTATCCCGCAACTTGCACCGCGTGGGCGCTCACCCCCCCGCGCCGAGGCGGCGATCGAGATTATACGCCGCGCTGATCAGCGCCATGTGGGTGAAGGCTTGCGGGTAGTTCCCCATCGCCTCGCCGCGCATCCCCAACTCCTCCGCGTAGAGGCCGAGATGGTTGGCGTAGCCGAGCATCTGCTCGAAACGGAGGCGGGCCTCGTCTAGCAGCGAGGGGTCGGCGTCCGCGCCGCGCGTGAGTGCCTCCACCAGCCAGAAGGTACACATGCTGAACGCACCCTCTTGTGGGGTGCCGTCGGGACGGAGGGTGCCGCTGCGGTTACGGTAGACCATCCCATCGGCGGCGAGCCCGCCGTCGCGCAGGGGGCGGCTGATCGCCGCGATCGTCCGGCGCATCCGCGAGTCGTTGGTCGTCATAAAGAAGACGAGCGGCATGATCAGGATCGAGGCGTCGAGCGTGTCACCATCGTAGGTCTGCGTGAACGCCTCCAACTCCTGATTCCAGCCATGCGCGATGATGTCCTCGTAGATCGCGTCGCGCACCGTGCGCCAGTGAGCGTAGTTCGCTGGGAACGAGCGCTTGTCGGCCAGCCGCATCGCGCGGTCGAGGGCGACCCAGCCCATCACCTTGGAATAGACGTACTGGCTGCGCCCCTCGCGCGTCTCCCAGATGCCGTTGTCCGGCTCCTGCCAGTGTTCGCAGACCCAATCGGCGAGCCCGCGCAAAAAGGTCCAGAGTTCGTAGGGGATCAGCGCGCCGTGCTTGTTGAAAAGATAGACGGCGTCCAGCACCGCGCCGTAGATGTCCGGCTGGCGTTGATCGGTGATCGCGTTGCCGATGCGGACCGGGTGCGAGCTGCGATAGCCTGTGAGGTGATCGAGCGTTGTTTCGGGGAGGATTTTGCGCCCATCGATCCCGTAGACCGGCTGTAACGAGCCATCCTCGTTCTCCTCGCCGCAACGCTCCCCGAGCCAGTCGATGAATTGCGCCGCCTCCTCGGTGAAGCCGATCCGCAAAAAGGCGTAGACGGTGAACGCGCTATCGCGGAGCCAGGTGTACCGATAGTCCCAATTGCTCGCGCCGCCGAACTCCTCTGGCAAGCCGCAGGTCGGGGCGGCGATGATCGCCCCGGTCGGCGAATAGGTGAGCAGCTTCAGCGCCAGCGCCGCGCGCCAGACGATCTCACGCCAGCGCCCGGTGTAGGTGCAGCGGGCGAGCCAGGCCCGCCAGTAGGCGACGGTCTGCTCGAAGAGCGCCGCCGCCTGCTCATCGAGGTGCGGCCCGTGACTGGCCTCGCTTTCGTGCCGATGCTCGCGGAAGGCGAAGGTGACCGACTTCCCTTCCTCCAGTATGAAGTGTGCCGTCGCCGCTCCCGCTCACCATCGATGGTGAGCGGGAGCGGCGACGCGAGTTCCATCGCCAGATCGGGGCTGGTGAAGACGACACCACCTGCGGTGGCGGTCGCCTTGTGCTTGTCGCGCCCGTAGTTGAAGGCGGGCTGGCAGCGGAGGGCGAAGCGCAGGCTGCCGCGTCGCATCGCGACCTGTCGGATGATCTGGGTCCGCCCATCCCGGTCGCGCCCCGCCCCGATCGGCATGAAGTCGATGACCTCACCGACACCCTCATCGGTCAGGAAGCGGGTCACCAGCACGTTCGTGTCGGGCCAGTAGAACTGCTTGTGGGTCAGTTCCGCCGCTGTGTGGTCCGGGGCGATCGAGAAGTGCCCGCCGCGCTCCTCGTCCAGGAGGGCGGCGAAGATGGTCGGTGAATCGAAGATCGGGAAGCAAAGCCAATCGAGCGAGCCGGTGATGCTGATCAGCGCCGCGCTGCGGGTATCCCCGATGAGGCCGTAATTCTCGATCGGCTGATGTGTCACGTTGTCCCCTCGCCATGCCTGGATCGCGGCGCGGTGTCGCCGTGATCCCTATCGCATGGGATAGGCCACGCCGCCGATTGGCGGTTCGGTGCCGCTTCGGCTATCCTGCGGCGCGTGGGCCGTTTTGGACTGGTATGGGCTGTGGGGTGGGGAGAGGGAAGATGGCCGGGCCGCGTTACATCGCCGCGATCGATCAGGGCACGACCAGCACACGCTGCATGATCTTCGATCACGCGGGGCGGGTCGTCTGCGCCGCGCAGCAGGAGCACCAGCAAATCTACCCCCGCCCCGGCTGGGTCGAACACGACCCGCGCGAGATCTGGACCCGGACGCAGGCGGTCATCGCCGAGGCGCTGGCGAAGGGCGGCACCGCCGGAGAGATCGCAGCGGTGGGGATCACCAATCAGCGCGAGACGGCGATCGTCTGGGATCGCGCGACCGGCGAGCAGATTTACAACGCGATCGTCTGGCAGGATACCCGCACCGATGCGATCTGCCACGCGCTCGCCCGCGAGGGGGGGCAGGATCGCTTGCGCGACCGCACCGGCCTGCCGCTCGCCACCTATTTTGCCGGGCCGAAGTTTCGCTGGATCCTCGACAACGTCCCCGGTGCGCGCGCGCGCGCCGAGCGTGGGGAGATCCTGGCCGGCACGGTGGACAGCTTCCTCGTCTGGTGGCTCACCGGCGGGCCGGATGGCGGCGTCCACGTCACCGACGTGACCAATGCCTCGCGCACCCTCCTGATGGATCTGCGGACCCTCGATTGGGACGACGAACTGCTGGCGATCGTGGGCGTGCCGCGCGCCATGCTGCCCGCGATCCGGTCGAGCAGCGAGCGGTACGGGGTCGCGCGCGGCGCGCTGGCGGGGATCCCGATCGCCGGGATCCTCGGCGATCAGCAGGCCGCGACGATGGGGCAGACCTGCTACGAGCCGGGCGAGGCGAAGAATACCTACGGGACAGGTTGCTTCATGCTCCTCAATACCGGCGAACAGATCATCCCCTCGCGCAGTGGCCTGCTGACGACCGTCTGCTACAAGCTCGGTGAGCAGCCCGCCATCTACGCGCTCGAAGGCTCGATCGCGATCGCCGGGGCGCTGGTGCAATGGCTCCGCGACAACCTGGGCCTGATCGCCGACTCCGGCGAGGTCGAGGCGTTGGCGCGGACGGTGGAGGACAACGGCGGCATCTACTTCGTCCCCGCCTTCTCCGGCCTCTTCGCGCCCTACTGGCGCTCCGACGCGCGCGGCGCGATCGTCGGGCTGACGCGCTACGTCAACAAGGGGCACTTCGCGCGGGCCACGCTGGAGGCGACCGCGTTCCAGACCCGCGAGATCTTCGACGCGATGGAGCAGGACTCCGGCGTCCATCTCACGCGACTGAAGGTCGATGGCGGCATGATCGGCAACGAGTTGCTGATGCAGTTCCAGTCCGACATCCTCGGTGTGCCGGTGGTCCGTCCGCAGATCGCCGAGACGACGGCGCTCGGCGCGGCCTACGCCGCCGGGCTGGCGGTCGGCTTCTGGTCCGGCCTGGACGAGCTACGCCGCAACTGGCAGGCCGACAAAGAGTGGCAGCCGACCGGCGACGAGGCCGACCGTGCGCGCCGCTACCGCGACTGGAAACGCGCGGTGGAGCGGACGTTCGATTGGGTGGAGGAAGAGTGAGATCATGCCCGACGGTGTGAATCCTAAACTGTCGCGAGAACTTCTCGGTCTGGCTGGCGAATATGCTGTTGCCAGTGAACTTTGCCGACGAAAGCTCTATGCCCAACTGACGATGGGGAATCATAAGCAAACCGACATTCTGGTTGAAACCGAGACAGTGATGATGCGTATTCAGGTCAAGGCGAAGCAATCGACCGAGTGGCCCGCAATATCGGGGCTGTATCGGGCAGAGGATTTTCTCATCCTGGTTGACTTCGCTGGGAAGTCCTCAGCCGAGCGTCCTGATTTCTACGTTCTCAATCTTGATGACTGGAAGGCGTTAATAATCGAGGAACAGGGATATAAGCCACACATCAACGTTGATGTGAAGAACCGCATCTCCTACAGCGTTTCGCAGAGGAGTGTGGTGGGCTAGAATAGCTACGGTGCGAGGTGTGGGTCAGGCGGAGGTGGGTGATGCGGGCCTATTCGCTGGATCTCCGGGCGCGGATTGTGGCGGCGGTGGA
>JAABUP010001541.1_pt1 | contig 48439 bp, 60 predicted proteins | sample 5559201 | NCBI WGS metagenome assembly JAABUP01 (sample SAMN10711887, study PRJNA513373) | rock metagenome | isolation source: Antarctica rocks | place: Antarctica
GACTGAGTGATGAGAGTCTGGAGGGATGTAGCAAACCCCCAAGACAAGAGGCCGCTGTTGGGACTGGGATGGCTTAAGAGTCAGCCAAATGGTGCTGTTGGCCTGATCTGTCTGCCAACGACTGATTGCCCGTTGCCCAAGTCAAACGGCTTCCTGTCTTGTTCGTCTTGACATGCTTTTGAGAGAGAGAAATTAACGCTGATGCTCTCTTTTGCATGCTAACATCCCGTCCATCATTGGCAGGGCCCATCAGATGCACATTCACGCTTTAATTTTGCCGCATTTCAAGCCCTCTTGTGCTCAGTGAGCTGCCCTAAAACTCCTAGACAGCCCTGAGAGGCTGTTGTTATGACGAAGGCACGAACTGTCGTAGTCAGAGACTCTGCGGAGCATCAATTCGATTGGAGCACGTTCCGTATAGCGTACGGTCGTGCATGTACATTGCCTTCCGTTTGCTGGTAGCCTGGACATATTATGGTTACCTATCTGCAGCTTGAGCAGCGTAGATGCAGCTCAAAGTCTCCAAGCAAAACGGTCAGCACATACGCTGATACTCAATCTAGCACAGTTGTGCAGCGCTTTTGCGAGATTTATCCGCAGCTTTGCCCTGCTTGCGACAGGCAGGGGCAGTGATCACTGTTCCTCAACAGTTGGAGTATGCTCTTGAGCCCGGAGCTGTTCAGGCTGTTACTGGCCAAGGTACAAGAGAGGGCAAAGACACCTCTTGTCAAAAGGCTGTGTCTGTGTCAGCAATTATGGAGCCACACAAATGGCAGGCTACCTTGAAATGTACAAATGCTTCAGTGGGCCACACCAAGCCAAGGTCAACTCATCGACACCACCCATTCAGGTCCGTCTTTTGACAATCTTCCCAAAGATTGCATGACAGGATATGCTGCACAGCAAAAGTCCAGCTGATCTTGCTGTGATACTGTGGCCGTGGCGTCTAAAGTTGATGTACTGCGTGCTCAAACTCAGGCAAGAACAAGCAGTGAAAAAGCAGCCTGATGCTGGTGTCATGCAAAATTCTGCTGTGTGAGGTAACGTATTGACAACTGACCTATCATGTGCAGGCGGTCTGGCAAGGTCAAGCTTTCTGCTCTGCTCAGTCAGTGCCCATCTTTGTTTGATGACAAGAAGATATCAGCAGTAGACAAGGGCTTGACTGACATTGACATCTTGCCACGACACTTTCACCATGTCAAGGTATGTATTGGCACACCAACTTTCTTTCAAGTTTGCTAGCATTTTCAGAACCTCTGTTGGAGCTTGAACCTTGCACCACGAATCCATCCTGCACTTGTTACTTGCTACGTGATTGATAGGCAATCAACAGACTTTGTGGACTTTAAAGACTTTGCATTGATGAGTCAGGTGCTCGAGTAAGTCAGCCACCATGGCTAACAGATGATGTGGTTTGCAGACACTATACCTGAGCAAGAACTGCTTGCGCTCTCTGCAAGGCATGCAGCAGTTCAGCGCTCTGGTGACGCTGGCAGCCGCAGACAACCTGATTGATAGCTTTGACCAGCTGGAATTCTTGACCATGGCTGCTCAGGCCCACACGCTGAGGGCACTCAGCCTGGAAGGCAACCCAATTGCGCGCTTACCAAATTACAGGTTGCCAAGTCTCAACGGTTGCATTGCATACTCACCTGCAAATGCATCGGCAGTTCTCTGGCACTGCCAGTCTGGCTTGGTGAGGCCGGAAAGGCTCATCAAAGCGCTGTATGTGCACTGGAATGAGCTTTATGCCCTGTACATGTGATGCAAGTAGGTAACTAATGCATGAATGCAATGGGATGCAGGGCACACATTGTGGCTCACCTGCCAGGGCTGCTAATGCTGGATGGCAGGGCTGTTGGGCCAGATGAGCCCCAGCAGGCTGTGCAAGCCTTGAGGCACCAGGAAGTGCTCATGGCCCTCATGCTCACCAGTGCCTGCCTTGTGCACAAGCTGGTAACTTCCTGCTTCTGTCAGCCCTGCAGCATCCAATGGCTCTTGAGCTGTCCCATGTCTACTGCTGCATGGAGGAGCAGCTAATGCAATCCCCACTCTATTGTACTGGCAGAAGTGTTGTCTTTTGTGTCTTGGGCACAGACACCTGTACCATGATGCACAAATAAAATGTGAGCGAGCCTGCCTGCAAATCTGCTTACATTTGCTTGTGCCTTGCAGAGCATTGCAGTACAGATGCAGCGAGTGCATGCAGAGTTAAAAGCTCAAGTTTGGGGGCCATGGGGTCAGCACCTGTCTGGGCCTCCCCCACCCCCCAACACATCTAACCCCACCCGCCTGCTTCAGCTTTGGGACTATGAAGCCAGCTTGAGCATTCAGGTGAGAGGCTACTGTCATGTTGCTGCTGTTGACTGTTCCACACCTTTTAATATGCAATCATGTGCATACCCAGTGAGATGGCTGACTGCCAACATTCAAGGCAAGCGTCCAGAGTCAGCACAGCTTTCTGAGGGAATCTTTCCGAGGGAAATGCATAGTTACATTTGAGCACTGAGCTGTGTCCATCTGCACTGAGAGGCTTCAGCTTCATAGGATTGCTGCTTGTCAGCGATTGCACAGGCTAAATGACTGCACTGCACTCCTACAGTTCAAGATCACAAACATGGATTGCATGGCTGTGATATGTTGTTAATTCCAGAAATTCGAAATACCACAGAATGTTTTATGCATCAGGAGCGCAAGGCTATTTGCCAGGCTCTAAGCCGGGAGGTGGGGCGCATGCATCGCAAAACAGCCTGCCGCAGTGATGGCAACACTGCCAGGCAGCGCCACTCCTGGGATGAGGCCTTTGCACAGGCATGTTCCTCACCTGCTGCCTAATTTCTGGCCACTACCTTAGCTCTGGCCTGTATCCTACCATCAGGCTCTACTCATGCCTCAAGGTTCCCCTGCAACCCCCTTGCTGTCTGATCCTCCCTGTGAATTCTACTCCCAGTTTTCTTGCATTGCGCCCTGCCTTGCATTGTATCCATGGCATGTGTTGCCTTTTGCTTGGAATTCTAATCTTTTACATCTTGATGCCATGGCTGCTTGTGGCGACAAACGCTGCAGGAGGACCAAAATATGCAGCTGGATTTCAGACCCACCACTGAATCTCTCAATGTCCCACTAGCCGCCACTCATGCAATCATTTGCAACCTTGCTATCTGCCAGCACCACATGCAACATAGCAGTCAATGTGGCATGCAGGTGATGCTGGCCCAACAAGAGAGCATTGCTCAGCTGATGACCCTGTATGAGGCTGTCAGAAGTCAAAGTGAAGAGGAGCTGCAACAAGTGCTGGGTCATGGCTATGGGCAGCCTGACCATCAGCTGGAGGCTCTGCATCAGGAGCATGCTTTGGGGCAAGCACATATCAAGAAGGACAGGTGCTGCTTCACATGGTGTACATGTACATTACCATTGTCTCACAGCTGCTGTCTTTCAGCTAGAGCCTATGCCTGCACAATGTTGTCTCATTTCTCACCTGTGCTGTTGCTGCCTCTATAGTTGGTCATCTGCATGTGTGCATGTCAGACAGAAACCTTGTTAGCACTCTGTCAGCCTCTCATAAGATTGCTATCAGTCACCTGTGTTTATGAACTGTTTGAGTCAATGGCACCACGCGGACACATGCACCATTCCCACAGAAAAGCCCCAGATGAAAAGCATACGTAAATGTTTTGCTGTTAATGTCTTCCAAACAGCACATTCAGCAAGCATGGCTTAGGGGTCTATTTTCAGCAGCACGGCCTGCAGTTGGTGTGGTTTTATCCAATCTTGACAACAAAGACATGCAAATGCAGAGAGGGGCTAATCCAGGAGCTACGGGGCAGTATGTACTCCTTGCTGGATGCTTTCAAAGGGGATTACACACAGCAGGCCACGCACTATGAGCAGCGCATGCTGCACCTGCAAAATTCCTTTCAGGCCCAGCTGGCATCCAGCTCTCCAGTGCAGGCAGTTCCTGACAAACAGCCAGGTACTGAGTCTCTCGGCACAATCAAGGTGTCAAGCCTTGTCTTGCTATGTCTTGGTCTTGGAATGTGTAAGGTGGTGTAAAGCAAGTCAGAGGATGTTGGCAGGGTGCTGTGTGATGCCATGTGGCTCTGCTGATGTACATGTAACCAGACTTGTGTCGTGCAGTTGTCCTCCAAGGAAGATTGAATGCTTCTGCAGGCTTGCAAGATGATCTCCAGTATGGCCAGATGGCATACGCTGTCTGCAATGCCTCAGATGATGACAGCGGCAGAAGCCGCAGCACAAGTCGCGGCAGAAGTCGCACTAGAAGCAGGAAACATACTCCTGAGCAACTGCTCAGGAGCCCTGCCCTGTTTGGCAAAACCCAGGCTCTGCTCAAGACACCCACGCGGGGGGCTGTTGCTGCCAAAAGTCCTAGGGCTGCTGTTGTCAGCCCTAGGACTGCTGTTGGTCATAGGACTGCTGTTGTCAGTCCCAGAGCTGTTGCTGATGTTCCCAGGGCTGTCAGCAAAAGCCCACGACCTGCTCAGCAGGGCTCCACCAGTGCCAGCATCAGTCCCAGGGCCACACACACTATCCCAGATTCAGAATACAGGCCAGGGCGCTCCGGTAGTATCAGCAGGTTGCCAAGACTGCGACTCAGAGACAGCAGCTCCTTGCAAATGAATTCAGCCTCTCGACCAGCTGTGGATACTGCAGCATCAGATGCGATACACCGGGCCAGCCAACATGCTAGGTCGTCTGTCAGCCAGGGCACCATGACTTCCAGCATAGCTTTGCCAGCAGGCATCTTGAGACGCAGCAAGTCTAGCATGCTTGCCCAGGACATGCTACGCACCAGGGCTAGTCAAGAGCTCGAAGGAATGTATCAGCAGCCTGCCAGAGCAGCGTCTACGCCACCAGGAGCCATGCTGTCAGACCACCAAGCGCCCAGCCACCCTCAGCAGCGGCAGCATCAGGTAGAATCTTCATGCAGGCAGCCAGCGGATCATCTGCCTGCTACAGCTCCGCAGCAGCATGCCCTGCACACAGCTGGCTCAGAGCTGCTGCACCCTATGCATGGCCCAGCGGACTTCCAGCTGCAGCAGCGGCAATCAAAGCACCATCAAACTTTGCAGTTGCATCGGTCCTGCAAAGAGCCTGTCCAGAAAGTGCAAACTAGCATGCATGGAAAGTATGGTGCCTGGCCACCTGCACAACAGCATGGCCATGCTCAATTTGCTGGTTATCATGCTCAAAGTGGTCATCAGCATGCTCCTGCTGTGTCTGCTAGCTTGGGAGTCCAGCAGCAGTCTGCTGCCTGTACAAAGCCAGATGCGCAGCCCCAGATGCAGGCTGCTGAGCATGCGCAATTGCAGGGCGAGCCTGTAAAGCTAGGCATCATGGACACTGCAGTGCTGCCAGCTGCTGCCCAGCTGATGCCTGTCAGGCATGTACATCCGCAGCACAGCCACCTGTCGCTGCACATGGCCAACAGAGCTGCTGGAGAGCCTGCACAAGCGGAACTTGAGCAGGATGATGCTCTGAAGGTGCAGAAGCTGGCTGTCACACCACACAAGCTGTCTTCCAGACAGCGATCAGGCAACCCTTTTGCTGAGGCATCCTTCACAGACAGCCATCAGCCTGATGCAGGCATTGGTCAGCAGCCTGTGCATCCAGCTGAGTCACAGCAACAGCCTAGCCATCCTCATCAGGCTGCTGAGGCAAAGTCACTTCTGCATGCTGCCCACTCACCGACGCACAGTCATCAGACTCGCACGCCTCTCACTGTCAGTCATGCAACCAAGCATCTGGCGTGGCCAACTGATGAATTGCAGCCAACGACACAGCTGGACCAGCAGCTGGATCAGAAGCAACAGCCAAGCCAGCATGTCTGTTCGATAGCAGAGCTGAGTCTACAGACGAGCCAGCCCGCCCACCCTGCAAGGCATGGCTCACCCTCAGCTGCTCCACTTGAAAGGGCAGCATCTGCCCAGTCCGGCATTCCTCCTGGAAGGGAGGGGAATCAGGCAGATGTGGGATCCAGCCTGGCTGTTGTGTCAAGGGACTCCAAGACAGATCTCAATCACAGCCAGCTGAGCAGGTCTCTGCTGGAGAGCTTAGAGCAAGAAGCAGTGGCTGCAGATGAAGAGGCCTGTCTGCAAGAGCTGCAGGTGCGTTTCTTGTCGTCAACTGCCCCATTTGCTAATCAAGCTTGCGTGCTTTGGTGTACCTGCACAAGTCTTGCAGCCACCTGCGACACGCTGTTGTGTTTTGTACATGAGCTGTAAGGGTCACTTGGGCATGGTTGTGTTGCCATGTCATGGGATCATACCATGCTCAACGTCATCAGGCCATCTGTGTGATAGTCAGCGCTATGGACTGAGTTTTGACTTAGCCATCTGTGTAACAGTCAGCGCTATGGACTGAGTTTTGACTAGTTGTTGCCGGCAAAAATCAATGCCCCTGACAAAGCATTGCATGCAACGCATAAGTGTCTGAACACACCATCATCAATGTCAAAAGCCCATCATCATCAAGTTGTTGCAGGTGAGTACCACACTTGGCAGACCTTCACCTTCACCTTATCAGCAAGAACCAGAAAAGAACCGACTACACCTTTCTGCGTCAGTTTAACAATTTGCTTGTGAGCAACACCTTTGCTCTCAGCAATTTGTGGCGGCTTCCATTGCTATTGCTTCTTTCTTGCTGCTATCTGTGGATTTCAAGTCACGTGACGCATCACATGACAATGCAGGATCACCTGGGTGGGGCAGGCTCCCAATGTGTTCCCTGGGTGCCTGTCCAGCTTCAAGGTGAATGGGGGCTTGTGCAAGATCAGCTGGCACAGACTGAAGCTGCCTTGAGGGCTGAGCAGCACAGCTGCGAGCTGCTAAGAGAGGAGGCAGAGGAGAGCAAGGGCTGTGCCGTACAGGCCCAGGTGCAGCTGGAGATCAGCCACAGCAGAGCTGAACGGCTAGCTGCTCTGGTCAACCAGGCAAACCAGCAGCGTAAAAGGTGCGTCTAGCAGCTGTTGACTAGAGCTTCGACGCCACTGCTTTGCGAATTTAGGGCAATCTGCAGATTGCATCTGTAGAACATGTTTATTCCTCTTCATTCTGCTCATAGCAGCCAACAGGATGTCGGTGCAAGTTTTTAATGTTGTTGAAAACTCTTCGTATTGCTGCATCATCCCACAGCATGCTGACTGTGGTAGCTATGCAGCTGCAGTTCAACTGCTGTCTGCAACAGTAAGCAGCAAGTGGGGCTGCATTGCGGTTGCTTGCCAGCCTCATCAGCTGAGACTTACCACTCTTGGCTTCACCACTCATGGGACGTCACCTCTCTGAGCACCATGCTCATGCAACATCATGTGCGAATATGCTGTTTTGCAATTGCATCCCAAGCAGCATCTCTGCACGGCAGAGGAGTGATTCAGGCCTGCCAATGCAGGCAGCAGCTGGCAGGCAGAGCCTTGCAGCGGCGTATGTTGCATGCATGGGCCCAGGCTGCTCACCACAGCTGCCATGAGAGTCTGCTCACTGCAGCAGCTCATGATCTCGCCTGCCATCATTGCCTGAGGCGTGCCTGGGGTAAGTGGAGGACCGCCACTGCCCTAGCACATGGCACAGCCCTCTGTCTTGCCCACCAGAAGCAGAATAGGGTGTCAGCAGCCTTCCAAGCATGGAGGCTGTTTGCGTCTGAAGCAATGTGAGTTGTCACTATGTCTGAGGCTGTACATACTGGACTGATGCTGCCTGTGTGATCTTTGCATGAATGACACCACAGGCAGCAGGGTCCATTGATATTTTCCAAAACATCAACCAGATTTGACCATGTCCCCATCATGGCTGTGACCTGTAGGTCAATTGAAATTCCTGTCAACCCATGAGTCCTTATCAAAGACACATTGCTGCACCTTGGTGGTCTTTCTGCTGTTGTTGATGTGGTTGCATACTCAAGCAATATCTTTTAGAGGTGTCTGAGGCAGTGACATTGTCGTTCGTTGAGCAGAAATTCATGTATGCTGCACAGCTACAGAATCAGATCACACACACATACACGCAAGTATCACTCAGTGTTTTTCTACACACAAGTATAGGCTGGTGCAACGACCATAAGTCAACATGTCGGCATAAGCCTTGCTGCTGGCATCATCCAAATTTTTGGCTGCATGGCATTACAGGCAGGCATACAGCACACAGCCAGAGGCAGATGCAGCGGCAAGCAATCATGCCAGGACAGCTGTGCTGAGGCGAGCATGCTCTGCCTGGCAAGCATGGCTGCATGAAGTACGGCGTCCAAAGGCTGCTGCAGCTCAGAGGGCCAAGCAGCACCACCAGGCTGTGTGCAAGATCCATGCATTGCAGGCAAGATGCTCTCTTCTTCTTATCCAATGCTTGCCTGCCTCGGCTGGCCTGCTTTGTTTCTTGCCATCATTGAATGGCATGCGACCAACATTGCTGCTTTTGTCAGTGAGCTTGCTGGACAGAGCTGATAGCAACAATATGTACTCAAATCAGTGGCTTGTCTACCTGTTAGATCAAATGCTGCATGGATTGTGCTGTGCATTTCGTCCAGTAAGAACATGCTTCTGGTTTGTAAATGAGTGTCACTGTCCATAGGATCCTTTTTGCGTGCTTGATCATCTGTTTCACAGCCTGCTAAGGACTTTTTGCAACATGTCTCTTGCTTGTTCATGACGTCTGAGATGCCCTATTGTCAATGCTGTGTGTCTTTGCAAATTGGCGGAAGGCATATGGTGGCAGGTGTTGTGCATTGCTCTCTGCCTAGGTCTTGTCACATGCACTTTTCAGATGTGTTTGCTCAGCTGATGCTTTGTGTCACAGACCTGGCAGTTCAGTGCTGCCACGGCAGCAAGGAAGCGGTTACTGCTGCGTATGGCTGAGACACATCATGCAAGCAGGTTGAGAGCAAATAGTTGGCAGCTCTGGAAGGCCTACACTGATTCCAAAGCTCTCAGTCACAAGCAGCAGGTCTGTTGCTAAGGGCACTTCTGCATCACAGTTCTGCTCTGAATGCTGTGCCCTGTCTGCACCTTACTGTGCACAACCAGCTGTCAAATGGTCCCTGCTGTCACTACCAAACATCAAGTGAGAACGTGTCAGTCTCAGCAAAGCAGAATGTGCTTTTTTGTGCAAGAGCAGACATTGGAGCCCTGTTCAAGCATTAGAGCCCTGTTCCAGCTATCTCATCAATGATGATTTTCCAGGATTTCGGGCAGCAGCATGTCAGTGTCTGACCTTGTTTGGTTGAGGTACTGAGAACATCTTTATCCAGGCGTCCATGTTTTATGTACAAATGCTGGCACATGCAGAGACATGCAGCTGTGGTGTACAAGCACCACATGCTGTGGCGCTGCTGGCAAGGCTGGCAGGCATTCATGCATATGGGCTGGCACAAGAGAGCCCAGCTCAACACTGCAATGCGACATGAGCACAATAGCTTGACCTGGAGAGCTTTCAGCAGCTGGCAGCAGCAGTGGAGAGCATACCACTGCTGGCTCAAACTGCAGCAGCAGCGCCGCCTCAAGCATCATCTGCTTAGGTGAGACTATCAAAGTCATCTTGCAGTAGGGAGTGTTTGTTTGTGGCATGGTGCATGGCCCACTGGGCTGATGCCCGCCACATTATGTTTTGCTTGGCAGAGCCTGTTATATTGCCAACATAATTGCTTGTGATAGGCTTGAGCACACTGCCTATGTCTGACCATAAAATGCGTCCAGTTGTGGCCAAGTGGGGTCTCGAAAGCTAACAACAATGATAGCAGATGGTGCACACTAGCTGGGCTGTGATTGTGGCCGTCACTTTGTGATGTCTTTTGGCTTGTTGTCACCCAGTGGCACATGACCTGCAGGTGGCATACCAATGTTCTTCTGCAGCAACACTGGCGGCAGCTGAGCAGGCAAGCAGACAGGGTGCAGCAGCGCCACTTCAGGACCAGGCTGCGCCAGCTTCTGCACAGCTGGGAATGCACAGCTAAGGGGCAGCAGCAAGCCAAGAGCAGGGCTGTCCGAGCACAAAAGTGCATGCGCCAGTTTGGTCTTCAGCGCATCTTGCTAGCCTGGTACTACTGCATACACAACTTGAAGCTGCGGCGGCTGCACGTCCAGCTGGCAGATCGCCAGAGCAGCCTCTTGGAGACGCATCACCAGGCACAGCAGGCTGGCAGAGCAGTGCAAGAGCTGCAGCTTGAGCGGGCGCAACTGCATCAAAGGCTGGAGCGCGTCGCCGATCATGCCAAGGTGCAGGTTGGGCAGCTGGCGTTGACCAATGACAAGATGCAGGAGTGGCAGCAGCGGGACGCAGACCATGAGCACGAATGCGAAAGACTCAAAGCCGCGTGCATGGCTGCAAACATGCAGCTGACAGCGGAACGCAACAGCTGTAGGCAGCTGGAGGTGGAGCTCGCTGAGGCCAAGGCAGCTGAAGCAAGCGCAGCAGCTGCAGCTGGACAAAGCCAGGAGGAGTTGCAAGTCACATGTGTCAGCCTTCAGCGCCATCTGGCCAAGCGCAAGGCCACAATGGATGCCTGCCTGAAGATGCTGCAGGCTACAGGTCACATGTAAGCTCACAAGTGATTTTCCAGCTGAGCACCACCACTTCATGACACCACCAAGGCTGCAACATTGCTGCGATTTTCTGTATTACACACAATCAGGCTAGCTATGGCAGGTGCAGAAACTTGAAATCTTCTGCTACTTGCGTCACAGATGAAGTCATTTCATTCAGTTTATATCTTACAGTCTGGGGTGTGGAGCCAGTTGTGACTCATCAGACATCCTGGCTTGAAAGCACAGGTGTATGTGGTGTGTGACAGTCAATCATGCAGACAGTTTTTGGGCGAAAGCAAGCCATGCAATCAGTGAAGCATCAAGCGGTGCACATAACATGTGTATCAGAGCATTAGTAATGCGCTGCCTAACAGTGCCGTGTTCCTGACAGGTCTGGTGATCACACAGCTGAGCTTGCAAGCCCTCCAGAGCTAGATGTGTTGCTGCAGCACACCCTGCAGCACCATGCTCATGTAGAGTGGACTCTGCAAGAGCGTGTGCAGCAGCAGCAGACAGATCTGCAGGCCTTGCATCATGGGCTTGTGGACAGCACGGGGCAGCAACAAGATCAGCATTCCTGCCTTCACCAGATGCAGGCATGCCTCAAAGATGTGCTTTAATGTATCTGCATATACCCCACACATGTGTGTTGAGAGATAGCGATCACCAGATAGGCTTCTGCAAACATGTGGACAACACTGGATGTAGAGTTTGTTGGGATACACCCTACCGTTGTGGTCCTTTGTATACCATATGGTAGTATGCACGTAATTGATATCATGGTGTTTTTTGTTCATGCATGTAGGAGACTACTCTTGTGCAATGCAGGTTGCGCATTGCATCTTCTGCATGTCCATTGTTCATCACAATTTGTACATGAGCTTGTCTCAGGCACATAAGATCAGTGTTGCATGCAGGTACGTCTGCAGCAGGCAGAAAGCCTGATCCAGAAGCAGCGCCTGACCATTGACAAGCTGTACAGCCAGCAGGGCAGAAACAGCAGGCATCCAGTTCCAATTGGTCACATGAGGCAAAGTGAGAATGATTACTGGCGGTCTTGGCTGCAGTCCAGTGCTGACTGTACTGCTGTGAATGACAGGCATGATCAGCAAGAAGGACCTGTGCAGCAGGGTCTGGCTTTCTCAGCTGCTGAGTGCCTGATCAGCACTACTCCAGCTGGCAATAATATGCATGCTGTGATGAATCAGACAGCACAGATGAGTGCTCCCCATGTGGCAGGCTTCAGTGCACCTTACATTGGGCGTAACAGCGTAGCAGGCTCTAGTGCTAACAGCAGCCGCAACGCCAGGCAGAACCACCAGAAGCAGAAGCGTCAAGCTGCACCACTCAGCAGTAATGTCAGTTTGGTCAATGTCATGCAAGAGGACAGGTGTCCACACTCAGGCTGTCATTCATGTGGGTGGAAGCCAGGCTCAAGTCTAGAAAACACACAGGGAGTGTGTCCATTGCATATGCACTCAAATGATGCTGCAAATTGATGCGTTGCTTGTGGTTTGGATTTGTCCACTGTGACATGATGTAGGTGATGCAGACTGCCAGGCAACTCATATCACTTTTTGTAGACTGCGGCTCTATTTCACTTTCCCAAGGATGCACTACTTTGCAGAGTGCCTGGATCATACATATGTTGTGTCAGACACAGTATGCAATCATGCAAAGGTTGTTGGAGGCTGCACAATGCCATGAAATGCATCTAGAAAGTTACTATAGTAGTCATGGTAAGTAAGTAATTGGAGCTGCTGACTTGAAGCCGCTGAGAAACATCTGTAGTTGACTCCAGTCCAAGGCTGGGTTATACCTATATCAACTGAGTGAGGCAACGCACAACAGTTTGGCTTCAGCGTCTGTTGCCTCAGATACTCTTGATATTTCGCAGTCTCCATGAGCTGTACTCATTCAATGGCCAAGCAGACTGTGTATCGTAAACGAATCAGACACGCATATACCTCGCATGTAGACTGCACCTCAAGAATATTTTGCTTTGTGACGTACAAAAGCTTACAAGTTTCGAACTTTGAATGCACAAGTCCTGAATGTGGAAAACACAGTCACCTTGCAGTCAACAACAGCAAGTACCATACTACGGTAGACGATTGTTGCTAATCTCATATCATAAAATCGACAGGTGAATATTAAATGTGCACAACCATGTGGCTATACCATTGGATACTATTGTGGAAATGCAGAAGCAATCTAAATGTCATCTCTCAGCTCTCACAGGCATGCAGAACACTACTCATACACCAGCTCAAAATTTGCAGTCAAAGAATGCACTCTGGTCACACATGAATCAAGTATAGCTCTGACAACAACAGAAAACAGCACTCTGACTGATGGCAGAACTGGATGTAAACCGGGCGATCCCAGAAGTTACTTAAATGCCAGACGTGACTTCTGCCTCTCAGAGGGGAGCTTGACATTTGAAGCTAGACCGACTGTGTGGAGGGCAGAGATGACCAGCCATGTGATGTCAACCTGCCATTTCTCCAGCCCGTGGCGCGCTGAGAACTCAAAGGCATGATGGTTGTTGTGCCACCCCTCTCCAAAGGCAAGAGCTGCTACCCACCAGTTGTTGCGAGATAGATCCCCTGCACAAGCAACACTTATACTTATGCAGTGCTAATGAACACTCCTGCTTAGGGACATACATCTATGATTGCACTGGCCATGCAGTAGAGCGGAGTGTTAAATATCTCTAGCATGCCACATGAAGCACAGGGCGCCCAGAAAAGCATATCGCATTCAGATGCCCTGAGACACAGTCAGAAATGCCTATATTTTGGGCGTTGAGCATATACAAAAGGCAGCTTGAGTTTAGTTCTGCACCTGTATTGTAGCTCTGGTACCCCCAGCAGTGTGAAGCTGAGTTGACAAACCAGGTGATATGATACACGAAGGCTATGCGCAGAGCACCACCCCACACCATGGCTGGAAAGCCTCCAACTGCATACAGGGCAGCGAACAGGCCCACAACATGCCAAGTGTAAGTGTCCTGAATCCACTTGTAGAAAGGCTGGCAGCTCATGTCAGCCACATTGGACCTGTTGCCCACTCTTTGCAGAGTTGACTGCAAGCCACAAACATCACGACAGTCAGCTGCAGGTCAATTGAGCACTCATGCTACAGTTTGACTTGATGTAAACACTATTACTCAGAATTGCATTGCATATAGGTGTCTGAAGGTCATGCCAAGATCAGCTTGACCATCATTCAATATACATATATGACCAAAGTATCAGTGCAGTGGGCAATTCACTTCAAAATTGCTGAGCTTACCTTGTTGTCAAGCAGCCAGCCCATGTGACTCCACCAGAAGCCCTCGTAGGGAGAGTGGGGATCTAGGGGGGTGTCTGTGTGCAAGTGGTGATACCGATGGCTTGATACCCATTCCATGGGCTCTCCTTGAATGGCTAGAACACCACAGTACGCCAGGGCATATTCGAGCCACTTGGGTGTGGCAAAACTCCTGTGGCTGAGCTGTCTATGGTAGGACAGTGTGATTCCCAGACAGCCTGTGATGAAGTAGCTGACCAGAAACAGGCCAACCATGGGCCATGAGAAAGTGAAGGGGGCTGCTAAACAAAGGCCATGGATGAACAGCATGAAGCCAATATATTGCTTGTCAGTTGCTGCCCAGGATCTGTTCTTGAACAGGTTAGTCTTCTGCGTGGCGTACACATCTGACAACAAAACCTTGCGCCCATCTGGCTCAAGTTTCTGTGCTTCTTTACTAGGCTTTGGGACGATCTTCTTTGTGTCCAGCGGTTTCTGAAACAACTGTTGATACTGCTGGCTGTAGGAGAGCTGCTGTGGCTGCTCAGGTGGATTTTGGAAGGCAGTGTCACCGAGGATTTCGGGCGCAGCAATCGCTCTGCGTACACTTCAAGCGCTGTAAGTGCCCGACATAAGCAGCTGCTCAACGTCGATGTGCCTTCAACGCAGAGTGCTGCCTGTACCTCGTGAGTGGTCCGCATCGTGTAACACGTGCACCGCACGTCCTAAGATCAGCAACCCTCAACCGCAAACTCGGCTGACATGCCCGGCTGCCCACCCTGTTTGACAAGCCAAGCCGGGCCACCGGTCCTCCTAGTGACGTAAAAGTCTCACTCTTCCGCTGCAATGAACTTTTGTGACCGACCACAAAGCTCTGTTTCGCCCAGGCTGCCATACACCTCGTAAGTTGCAGTACGAGCGTGTCACTGAGTATGGCTGGAGTTTGCGCCGAAGTAAAGCAACTAATACGAGTCTATATTAATCGTCACCGAGTCTGTGATTGTGAAGCAGGCTCGAGTGTCGACGAGATGCGCTGGGCCTCTAGCTGCAGCATGTGCCCTCAGATCTCATCTTGACAAGAGCCACTAATAGTAATTCGACTTAGGTTTTGCCGCCCGGAATTAGGGTAAATTGCAGTGAAGCTTCTGCCAAGCGCACACACCTCAGCAGTGATCGCTTGCTGCCCATCCACGACACGTATGCCAATGTAGACTGCGCTTTCGTGATCAACAGTGGGAGAGCAAGGTTCTGGTTGCAGACTGACAACTTTCTGGGCTATTTCTGACGACACTCACGACATCCCGCCTGACCAGTACCTAAGCCAAGGACACTATGCCAAAGAACAAAGGTGTGTCACCGCTGTCGTAGTAGAGTTTCACACCAGCTGACTGCTGCTTGAGCCACGTCTGACTGGACCGTGTGTGTCTGCAGGAAAAGGAGGAAAGAACAGGAGAAGGGGTATGTTGGAGCTTGAGCTCAGGCTGGTGTGCTGAACGTCAGAGGCTAACTTTCAGTTATTTAACGTGTTGTACGATTGCAGGGAAGAACGAAAGTGAAGAGAAGCGCGAACTCATATTCAAAGAAGACGGTCAAGGTGTGGTAATATAAGCTAGAGTTGGATCAGTCAGGAGATGCCCACTAAGCTTACGGTACTAAGCTGAGTGCATTGCTCACAGAGTATGCACAAGTATTGCGCATGCTTGGCAATGGAAGGCTAGAGGCCATGTGTATAGATGGCACAAAAAGGCTATGCCACATTAGAGGGAAAATGAGGAAAAAGGTCTGGGTGAATACGGTAAGCTCAGGATAGCATCATAGTGTTATCAACACAGAAGCTAGTTGTGTTGCAATAGAATGGCATGGATCAAGTATACCCTCTGCCTCATTGCAATATCTGTATAAAGCTTAGCGTGCTTTTGCATTGCAGGGAGACATCATCTTGGTTGGCCTTCGAGACTATCAAGATGAGAAAGCTGATGTGATATTGAAGTGAGGCGTTTTGCTTCTGCAGCTGCGGTTGCTATGTCATTTCTGTTTGTATCAGACTGCGCTGTTCCAGCTCACATTATCTTCTAGCTCACATTGTCTTGTCAGAAGTGCCTCACATGCTGTCTCAGGTACATGGCTGATGAAGCCCGTAACCTGAAGCAGTATAAGGAGCTGCCAGAAAACAGTAAGCTTTGTGCTGAAAAAAGGCTGCATCAAGAAGCTGAATATTGCTTCAAGTAATGCTGTGAGTAATGCTGGCTGCTTGACATGTCTGTGTTGTGCTGCAGTCCGTGTCAATGAGACAGACACATTCGCTGATGAGGAAGGTCTCAATGACGAGTACTTTGACTTTGAGGACATTTCAGGTATGGTGCTACTTGCTTGTTCAGCTCACTCATGATGTTGGGTTTGGCAGAGCTCACTTTCTGACCAGCTGTGTGTTGCTGCAGAGATCTAGTTCAACTATGAGTACCTCCTGCATCGCATCAGAAGAGTGGTCTGCTCCTGCCCTCTTCAAACTTAGCACTTCACTTTCTGCTGCAGTTCTGCTAATCTGTTTGACTTTCTGGTTAGCTTTTGATAGCCGTTGTTACGTTTTTGAATGCTGCTTGAACAGCTTTGTGTGTGCTTGTGTAAGCCGGCACATTACACACTGGTCTGAGCCAGCGACCTCATTCCAGTCATGAGTAACTGCAAGTTGAACAGCATGTTGGTATCACAGCTAAAGGAGCTGTAGGCTCATAAACTTGCAGCAGCATGTGGGTCATACATGTAGCAGTGTGCCTAGGGTATGACATAGCTGTGGCGTAACACGTCATTGTCATCCTTAAAATGATTCCTGCTGGGACGCGGCTATACAGGGCCAAAGCAACAGATGCTAACAATCTTGTTTTCACGCTCGCTTTGGTCTTGTGTGCCTTAGAAGGCACAGTAATTACAGCACCAAGCAGGTATCTAGCCTCTGCTACAGTGGTTTCGGAGCCTCTTCGGTCTAAAGCTTCTGCACGCGCATTTCGATACGTCTCAGGACCTTGACAACCAGATCGACGACAGGCTTGTCGATAACAACTAATTCAACGGGCTGATTCCCCCATTGACGTTACCAGCGTTGAGGTTGCCGGCATTCCCATTCTCGTTGCCGTTGCCACGCTCACGTAAGTTATTGACTCCGCTGCGGTGCACCATTGTCTGTTCGCTCAAATTGCGTCTGTCTTTTTGGTGCATCAAGATGTGCGGTGCAACACACTATGAGGTGCTGCAAGGCAGCTGAAGCCTGTGTTCACCACAGGACATACAGCACAAGCTGCACAGGTTGCTGCGGTTCGGTGAAATGGCGTTGTCGGACGCACAGATCGGTGACAATGCCGGGACGAAGTACCTGCAAACACCGGCAATTATAGCTAGCCTGATCATTGCGACAGCTCTAGTGGCTTTGAGAGTTCTGAAGATCCTGTACCAGCCGGCACCAGCAGGTCAGCTTCTGCTCCTGCTCCTGCTTGAAGTCGACTCATTTGTGGCTCAGGATAGTACAGCAGCTGTTTGCTTGTGCATGTTTCATGCACCTAATGCAAATGTTGATGTTGCAACCAGTCTGACTGCACTTCTGGCAGCGGTGGGCAGCTAGCTTTTAGCCGGCTGATCTGCAAAATTCAGTCTGTATCTTTTGCATCAGCATCAATTCCGACCTGCCTTTCACTCTTTGTACATTGCTCATGTGCTCTTCTTGCTCCGTTGGTGACCCCACCGGTGAGCCCTTGAATTATCAAGAAGCCTGTTGCAGACTGCTATTTCATATGTGTCACGCTGCGGATTTGCATCATACATGCCACATTGCAGCATATACTGTAGTAAAACAATACATTCTTGGCATAGGTACGTTTGCTTTGCTCACTCTGAAACAACTCATCAGGCAACCAATCCCCAAGCTGAGCAGACAAGAGACAGACCATGCTTCAAACACTAAGACGTGTGCAAGGCGGCCCAAGACCTTCGCACAAGTCCTGGTCTGGGACTCCTTTTGTCATGACGCTATCAGCCGGTTTGAAGCTTTAGATGACACAGCACAAAAATACTTGCCCCAGGTTAGATATTTCTGCAGGCATTACTTGCACACAGGTGTGTTGGTGTAGCAACCCAACCAACACCGGCTGCCGTGTGAGGTCTCCAATGCACACTTTGGTTTTGTTCAGGTCAGCGATAACAGTACAGATCTTCAGATGTTGCCTCCTGCAGCAGATGAGTCAGAGGTCCGTGGCTACATCTTCAGATTTTTGAGCCAGCTCAGCATTCTAGCCCAAGAGCTTGGACTAGGTGACATTGCAACAGTACTTTCATGTGCTGTATTTGGAAGCCTTCGGAAGGATTCGATGTCTGACATTACATGCGTATGGACCACGAAGCTCAAAATGCCACTGCTGTCGTGGTGGTAGACACCATGGCTGTGGCAAACTCATGTTGTATTGGCCTCTTCTTGTGCAATTGAGCTGCCAGTGACAGGTCTGTATGTGCAGATTTTGAGTACATAGGCAGCGGCAGCAACAGGAATTTTTGCTTCACGGACCTCTTGTTACGCCAGCGTCGCAACACAGACCTTGCTCACTTGAGTGCGGCTAATTGGGGGATCATAGAGGTCACAGGGGCTTGGCAGCTCAGTCTACCTGAAAGCATGTCCTTGGCTGCAGCAATTGAACATCGTAACTACAGCAACAAGGTTTTGCCAGCTTTGCAACAGGTATGCATGATGATCAGTGCAAAAGTGCAATCAACTATGTACATTGTCCTTGTGCAATATTGATGATTCGGGTGAACTCGGGCGCCTCACTACAGTTTGACAACCTTGACAGGCTATGCTGATTTAGTCTAGCTTGCCTGTGCAGAAAAAGCATGTGTTTCTCAACGCCACACATTCTTGGTGGTGGGTTGATGTATGTATGGCATTGTTGCAGGCCTATGGTGCTGCTGTTGTTGAAGAAGCACCTATCTTTGCTATAAGCAATTACGAGGTCACCTTTTTTTTGTCACCGAAACCTCAATGATGTGAGAGACAAGAGAATTTGGGCCTCTGCACCCATAGCATGGGACAGTGTTTCATTGCCCCCTCGTGCAGCTTGGCTGCATTTCTTAGCTGTAGCTCAAGAGTGCCGTACTCTCAGAAGCAAAAGCCTGTTGCTCCGAAATGAAGTACCTTCAACTCCTACGTCAGGCCACCCCGTGCCTTTACCTAGCAGAGAAACTGTCAGGCTAAATGCCAGCACACCAAATGGGCGTCAAACAGTAGGTTCACGCCAGCAGCCTGCACGCCGGGCAAAGCATGCAACAAAGAGGGGGGCACAAGCAAGGACCCTTGACATGCAAGCGTCAAGCTCCAGTCCGACAGAGTGCGCACAAGTTGCACTGTCGCCATGGCTCAGCTGTCTGCAGCATTTGCCCCTTGGAGATGCTATTTCTGAGCTTCCATGGGTAAATCTTGATCAGCTGCAGCTCACAATGGAGTGTCTCGGGAGCACCTCACTTGCTAGGGTGATGAAGGTAGGCCATGTGTAGCTCATCATGTGACTGGGCTGCAACCATTATGCTCTACCTTGCAATCAACTTAATTGAGGTTTCCTTTTGCAGGCACACCATGGCTCACATGTGCTGGCAATGAAAGTGTTCAATGTTGATGATGACGCAGCTGTCAAAAGTTTTGTCAATGAGCTCAAGGCTTACAACGCATTGTCTGAGCTACAAGGCCAGGCAATACCTGTGCTGCATAGTTTTGGACAAATGGCCCATACGGGGTGTCCAACAATTGTCATGCATTGGGCAGGGCAAAGCATCAGAAATAATGACCAGTTGAGCAATCAGTTGTTGAAGACTGCAAAGAAAGGCCTTCAAGCAATGCATGATAGGCATGTGAGTCATGGTGATGTTCATCGACGCAACATGCTCAAACACAAGGACAGAATATTATTTTGCGATCTGGGTTCAAGCAGCATCAATGCTCCTGTGTATGCATTCGCTGAGGACTTGAACATGTTAGATGAAGTAATGCATGCATAGACTTGGCAAGACAAGGACAAATATCAGCTCTAATCTTGGGCAGCTTAGGTTACCCGTTCGTTTGGGGCACAAGAGTGCAAAGCTCTGTCACGGAGTTGAAGATTTGCACTAATGTTTACTATGCTGGTATGACAGCGTCTGAAAGTGTTGATTTGGCAAATTACGCAGCTACTAGCATCATCATGAACTAGTGTCTGCTGCCAAGCAATGTTTGAAGGCATTTTGCAAAAATTTCACAATGACACTGACGGACTGAGCTGGCAATCACTGCATGTTGGCTGTTGGCAAGCTGTGACCGTTACCAAAATGTGTCATAAAGTATGCTGAAACAAAGAGGTGACTATCTTTTTACATAGGATCCTGCCATCTGCTTTTTTGAGTCCCTTTTTTCTTTTCCCAAGTGCACCCAAACAACGTCGGACAGACAGCACACTGAGCAACAGCAATCGCGTGCAGTGTGAGAGGATGGACATCCCGTATTCCCATGATTGATCCTCTACTTGTTTCTGGCATCTTCTGCAAATGGAATCCCAGGCTTTTGTCATCAACTAATCCAATGCTTCAAGACTCAAAAGCAGGTCATGCTGCAAAACTCAGCGCACCAGCAAACCATGCAATGCGCTGCGTGCATCGAGCAGACTGACTGTGCAACATGTACGCATCCAGTAAGTTTCATCACCAAGTATGCTATGAACGATTCATTTTTCTGAAAACTCACCAGCTGAACACAGGATGGATGTCCTTGGGCTTGACGTCTCAGGCTGTCAAACTGGCTGAAGCATGATGCTGCATGTGCTCCTGCAACACAATATCAGAATGTAACCTTGCGCAGTGAAGCCTTGAGATTTCTGTACAATGAACAGCAGCGAAGGCAATGGCAAAGTGCAAAGGCGCCTGTAACATCTATACATAACATCTGAGCCAGCCAGCAGAGTGAAGATGGTCGCAAGGGTGAGGTTGCTGGCTCAAACAACACATTGTGTTCATGCAGCGTCAATGGCATACCTCTGCTTCAGGGGCCAATCCAGTTTCTACCTCAGTGGCAGCTGCTATCAGCACGTCCAAAGAGTGCACTGATGCCATCTGAGACTGGTGAGGTAGTACAGCCCTGCCGCGACCACCAGGTGTCTTACGTACACCCCTGCTCACTTTGTCTATGCTGCCTCCAAGATGCTCGGCCGTCTCACGTGTGGTGTGGACCTCGGTGAAAATTTCCACATCGTCATCATCATTCACAGCCTTCCTGTGTCTGTGGTCAGCTCCAGCAGCTCCGGCTGACTGTCTGCACTTCTTTCTGGCTACTGATTTGGACAGAGTCCAAGCAGCTGGTGCTGAGGGATCTGACACTCCCAAGTCAGCAGCTCTTTTAGTGCCCCTGCCGGCAGGTGAGCATGCTGCTGGTCTGTCCTGATAGGACGACCCTTGATGAGCAGTGTCTGTTGGGAGCTTGGTCCCCTTTGCCAGAGCAGCAAAGCTGCCATCAGCTGCTGCTGCCTTCTCTGTTGCCTTTCGGCTCCTGGCACTGCGCCTTGCCGGAGTTTGACCAGGCGCAGCAATAGCATGTGACACAGCAGCTGCATCTGCGTCAGCATCTGCAACATGGGTTGCTGCAGCAAACTGACACAATCCCTGGGCTTTGGTGCTGCAGTAGCTCCTGTCTGAAGCAGCAGCAGCAGCAGCAGCAGCAGCAGCAGCAGCAGCAGCAGCAGCAACTGCAGCAGCTGTTTCAGGAGCCTGGGCTGCAGGGAACTGCTCTGGACTTTGTGCTGATGCAGGCCATTCTGCCTGTGGCACAGCAGCAGCAGGCTCATCTGAGCTCACACCAGCTGGGGACAGTCTGTCTGATGACTGAGCCGCTAGGGATGCCCTGTCTGAAGACAGTTCAGCTGGGGATGCACTGCCTGTGGGAAAGTCTACAGGAACTGGTGCAGCTGGCTGAGCGACAGCAGCAATTTGTTTGTCAGCCTGCTGTGATGCATGGCCACTTGGGGCTGTGCTCTGCTGTATTCTGGCAGGCATGGGCCTCATTGGCAGCTGCTCAGTGTCAGACTCTTCCTCACGATGCCTCTTACGAGTGGTGCTATGGGGCCTGTCTGTTGCACCAGGCATTGTGCCTTCTGTCCTAGCATTGGCTCTGCTAGCAGCACGTGCACTTCTGGCAACTGCTGCTGGGTCTGCAGGTGTTGGTGTGGCGTCCCTGCCTGGCTCAGGAGGCTGCTGAGGAGTGAGAGCAGCCTCAAGCTGAGCTTGCTGACTGCTGTCAGCTGCTGCTGTAGTGACAGCCGCCTTGTCATCAGGGATGGCATCTGACTGGGAAGAAGGTGTTTCTGCTGGTGCTGACTGCTTGTCAGCCTCTGCCTTTGCCCTGCAGGTCTTACAGCGCCTGTTTCTGCAACAGCGCCGCACAGGTTGGACTGACTCCCTGGCAGCACAGGCTCTATTCTGGGCTCCGGTGCATGGCGCTGAAGCAGGCTGCTTGAGATGTGCATGCTGAGCAGCAGCTTGTGAAGAAGCAGCAGCTTCAGGCTCAGCAATGGTAGCTGCAGGGTCAGCAGTGGCAGCACCAAGCTCAGGTGTGGCAGCTCCAGGCCTGGCCCCAGCACACTCGAGCCCAGGACTGATAGGCTCAGTAGCAGGGATGTTTGGCTCAGCATTAGTGCCTTGCAACTCAGCAGTAGCAGCTGTGGGCTGAGCTGCAGGCATGGCATCAGCTGCTTCAGGGTCTGCATGAGCAGGCACCTGTCTGCCTCTGCTAGGCCTGCTCACAACAGCTGATTTGCCAGCTGCAACACTGGCAGCTTCTGGCTTGTTTGGAGAAGGCACTGCAGCACTTGTTGCAGGCCTGCCAGGTCTGCGTTTGGCAATTGGTGTGCCAGAAGTAACAGCTTCTGGTGCAGCAGGCACTGCAGCAGACTTCTCGAGTCTGGTAGGTCTGCCCCTGACACCACTAGCCAGCACTGCAGGAGCCGATGTCCCCTGCTGAACTGTACCATCATGCCCTTGCTGTGCTGCTAGTGTGGCTGATGCAGGTTGTGATGGCCTGTCAGCTTGCTGGGCTGCAGCTGCAGCTCTGGCAGCTCTGGTTGTTTGCGGTGCACTACCCCTGCCAGAAGGTAGCGCTAATGTGGCTGCTGATTGGCCTGCACTCACTTTGCCACATCTGTGCACATGCCCTGCCTGCTCCTCTGCCTGCTTGGCTGCTGCCCTGGTCATCCTTTGGGCCGTGGCAGGCTGTACTGCAGACTCTGTAACCGCAAGCTCATCAGGCGCTGGTCGCTCAAATTTGGGCGAGTGCTCTGCCTGCGCTTCTGCATGCTTGGCTGCTGCCCTGGTCATTCGCTGGGCCGAGGCAGGCTGCACCACAGGGTTTATCACAACAGGCTCATCAGGTGCTGGGGACCCAGATGTCAGCACATGTCCTGCCTGCACCTCTGCCTGTTTGGCTGCTGCCCTGGTCATTCGCTGGGCTGCGGTAGGCTGCACCACAGGGTTTGTCACAACAGGCTCATCAGGTGCTGGGGACCCAGATGTCAGCACATGTCCTGCCTGCACCTCTGACTGTTTGGCTGCTGCCCTGGTCATTCGCTGGGCTGGGGCAGGCTGAGCCACAGGCCCCACAACAGCAAGCTCATCAGCTGCTGGGGGAGGACTTTTACGTGGCCTACGCATATGCCTTTGCCTGTGGCTGCCTTTGCGATCCAGCCCTTTGCAGACTGGGCTTGGTGCCGCAGTTGCATCATCCCCAGCAGCTGTATCTGTCACTGCAGGTTTTATCTTGGCATCATTGGCTGCGCTGTGTGATGCCTCATCAGCCATGGGATCAGCATCCAGTCCTGTGCTGACTGCTGCTTCTGCTGTGTGGCTGAGATTGGCAGCAGTTGTAGGTGCCACAGAAGATGGTTCTGCTGATGTTGCTGCCTGCTCATGTGCATCTGATGGCCTGACGATGCAATGCCAGACACTAAACATAGACTTCAGTTGGCTCAAAGGGTCTGGCACCTGGACAACCATAGCATTGGCGATGATGACGTTTTGGTTGAACACCTTAAGGGACACTTGCATCAGCAAACAAGAAGTGAACGGGCACCTCCCAAGCTTGAAGGTCAACAGAAAGCAGGATGGCTCATCAGATGCAAGGACCAATTGGCATGCAAGGCTACACACAGCCAAACAGCTTTGCGACATTCAGCATGCCAGTCAGCTGGCAGACTCCAGGAGCCAGCACTCAAAACAAGATAAGGCGCGGGCGCAAGCAGTGCTCATCAAGACAGTGTTTCACCTGGGCGATGCAATGTAGTGGGCTGTTACCTGGTCCTCAGCATTGTATGCTTTGCCTGCTGACTGCACCAGTGAGCCCGCCAATGGTGCAGAAGACCGTGGCATGACGTCTACATCAGGTTGGACCTGCAAAAGGATTTTGCTAATCAGAGATATGATCATGCTTAATCAGGAGTAAAATGACACGGTGACTTGGCAAGGCTATAGTGCTAAAGAAGCGTCAAGGGTGTTGTGGACTGCTGGGCAGTTTAGACAGCAACAGTGACAACATGTTTTTCCACTGGCTTTCATTGTCATGCCACATTGGCTTCTCAGGACCACCTGTTACAACAGGAATCTATGCATTGCTATGCAGAGCAACAGCATGAGGCAAAGCTGCATGCGCCTACCTCAGCCTCATCATCGCTTGCAGGGACAACAGCCACACTCTCTTCCTGGCTTCCATCAGTCCTAGCGTCTGTGACATTCGCCACAGCCTGGTCCAAACAAGCCTGGACTGCTGTGCCTTGCATGTCTTGTGAAGGGCCATCTGCTGACGTGAGGTGCAACTGTATGCTGTGAGCCCGTGCAGCATTGCCAAGTTGTCCTGTTGCCTGGGCCAAGCTTGTATCAGCAGAGGCTAGAGAGTGGGAGTCCATGGCGGGGTCAGTCCTCTTGCGCCTGGTCAGCTTGCGCATCTGTCGCTTGCTGGGCAGCTGCATGCCAGCGGCATCACCAGGCGCAGTGACGCTGGCTGCTTGTGTGTCCTGTATGCATTCAGACAGTGGCTGACTTCAGAGCATCAAGTGGAGCCTTGATCACAGGCGTGCAGGTAGGATACTAGTACGGTGTGGACAGGTGTAGCACGCTTTGGACTCAGTACAGCGAGCATGGCAGAGACGGCATGGAAAGTGACTGCAGCACACTGAGCACATTGTCAACCTCAGGCCACGCAGCTTACATTGTGTGCAATGCGCAGGATGGAAAGGCCAAACTTAAAGACCATGCAACAGCAAATGTAGCCTGACCTGGAGGGGGGCACCAACAGGCTCTGGTCCAGTCTGTACTTGTGGCTCAGTTGCCTGTGCACCTGCTTGCCACTCAGTGGGAGGAGCCTCCTCTGCCACAGGAGCAAAGGCTGAGGCTGGCCTTGCCGGTAGCCCACCACCATCAGCATCATCACTGTCTGGGGCTGCAGCCAGAGGCAGGTCACGCAGGCCTTCCTGATGAGCAGCAGATAAGATTGGTGACAGCTTTTGGGCTGCCTCAGGCAGTGTTTCATGTGGTGCTGCCCCTGCTAACATGTGCCTGTGTGGGCTTGCAGCAGGCTGTGCGCCGGTGGGCTGATGTAGCAGACCGCCTGGCAGAGAACTGCTGTAGCTAGCAGACTGAGGCCGGGAACCAACTCCAGCTGGCACCTCCTGCTGCTGCTGCTGCTGGTCTAGCATGGCGTCTGAAGCCTGTGGCTGGTGAGATAGTGAGGCAGAGTGCAACAGTGGCATAGACAGATTCATGCCAGCAAGTGTTGGAGCTGAGTCAGGCTCCTGTGCTGCGTGTGTGGTCTTGCCTGGTGATGCGCTGCTGAAAGTTGCAGAGCCAGGTCTGGGTCCCCACCTGGCAACAGCTGGCAGTACCTGCTGTTCGTGCCTGTGACTATTACCATCAACATGCACCTGCCTAGCAGGGTCTTGCAGCGCTGCCATAGGCTTAGCACGCGTGGGGCTCAGCACATTCCTGATTGCTTTGCTATGTGTTGGGCTCATCAAGCTGCGCTGAACCCTCTTGGGTCTGTCAGGGCTTGCCATGCTGGTGGGCAGCCTTGCATGGTGGGGGCTCATTCTGCTGGGCCCCGGGCTGAACCTGTGGGGGCTCTTCAAGCCACTGTCAGGCGGTGGAATGGCCTCACCATGTGCGGCTTTGGGTCTCACTGGGCTTGGCAGTTTTGCTGGGAGTGACTTGGCTGGGCTGAGTCTGCTGATCAGCTGAGCTAGGCAGGTGGACTGGCTGGTGTGAAGAGCTGGTTGGGGAGGCAGTAGGCTGCTGACTCCACGTGATAACTGTCTGCTAGCAAGCCTGCAGGTACGCACATACTGATGAAGAGCCGTTAACTTCTATCCATCTCAGTGGCAAGTCATGCTGTGCTGTGCTTTGCTGCAAAGTTCACCATGTACGCTAAAAGCTGCTATGCAATACCAGTCTGTGATGTGCCTTGTGTTGGAGTTGCTGTTGTTAGAGTATATGTTGCTGTGATGAAGACATGATTTGTGCAGGAACTGGGTTTGATGCCGACGCACCTGCCCAGATTGACCTTGCGGGTGGCATTCTGCAGCCAGCCCTTCACTGCTGGCCTGTTCTCCTCTTCATCTTCATGAGCTGCAGCAAGCCAGATGGTGTCTTGATTACAGTGTGGCTATGACTGAATGGCAGCGTGCAGCATTGCAGCCATGTCTTGTTTGGGACAAACATGTTGCAGATCATTTACAGATATGCAGCTGCCACCCAGACCCAAATGCCTATCAGACATCAGACTACACATGCAATTATGTCCAGAAGTTGCACACGCTTGCAGGTCTGCCTTGTGTGCCCCCACTGGCCAGAAGACAACCCTGTTGCATTGTGGCGATAGTAAACCACAGTATAAGGCAGATACACAAGGCGAGTTAGTTACCCTCTTTAGCTGCAGCATCGTCGCCAAACTCAGCAGGGGCGTTGTCAGCCTCTTCAGCCTCTTCCAGCTCCTGTATGGTCGGAATTGGGCCTGCACTCAGAAACGGGCTGTTCAATGAAGCACAATTCTGTACCATGCTTCACCAGCAGTGCAACCAAAGGCTTGACCAGCCTGTTGCATGTCCCTTCTATGCACAGCACGGACAGAGTGACTAGACTATAGCTGCTGACAGCCACAGAAATCAGGAATGGGCAGCACAGCTTGCTTGTCATGTTGATCATGCAAGGAGCTTACAAAAGGCAAGGTGGCGTTTGCTGGCCTTGGGCTTTGCAGAGGTGGCCTGCTGCTGAGCTTTGCGTTCTGTGCCAGGAATGGCGTCTGAGTCCTCTGTGGAGGTGGGGCTTGCTCCCAAATCAGCTGCCCTGCAGGCCATTCAGAGCATCAATGCCAAGCTATGCATGCTGTCTTGCCAGTTGGTGGCAGGAATTTGATCTGAGAGTAGTCTGGTGTATGACGACACAATTCATGTCAGCATTGATTTGCAGGACAAGCATGCAAGGCAGCAAGGATCTGATCAGTGAAAGCACAATTGACATATATCAACCTCAGAAAAGGTACCAAGGGTGATTTGGGATTGCAGCATGCCATAAGCTATGCACAGAATCAACAGTGACAAGGTGCCAACTGTGATGCAGCATTTTTCACAGAGCATGAGCTGGTTGTTGCAGCCTGGCAGATTATATGTGTAGATCATGTTTGGGTGGGTGACTTTGATTACTCGGCGTCTGCAACAGAAAGATACCTGATGCGGTGTGGAGGCGGTGTCTGGGTCTTCTTGGCGTGCAGCTTCTTCTTGCCTGCAGCAGCGCATGTGAAGCTGTTGACCTCTTTGAGCCATGCAAAGTTTGCTGACATGGCTCGCCACATGCAGCGGTGCACATGACCACCAAAATCAGCCAAGGCACTGCATGCAGATTCTCCATCCACTTTTGTTTGGCTGCAGATGTTGCACAATGAGCAATCCTGCCTGCTTACACACTGGCGGTCCGACCAGTGGCGGATTCATGCATGCATGGATCCATATTGAAAAGCGCATGAAGATTTGTCTAATATCGTTTGCACAGAATGGGCAAAAGATTGAGTGGTACCTGCCATGCCACTCTTTTGTTTCGGGGCCAAGGCAGCTATGGGGTTCCACTTGAACTGCTTTCCATTGCCAAGCCTTTGCCTGCAACAAACACATCATGTATGTGTATCACCGTCGCTGTACACAGTGTGTAGTAAAACAACGATTATTGAGCCTGGTACATCCAAGGTCTGTATGCACAATGTCCCAGAACACCTACAAGGTCCAGAGGTGGAAAGTCTGAGCACTTTGCACAGCAAGATGTTGCAATGGACGCATGCAGCTTGACGGCAGCATTGTGAGACTGCCTGGCTTCAGACTGAGCTTAGCACATGAACTTCTGCACAGGAGTTCTGCAGTGCAATTCAAGTCAGGTGTTTTACGTGAGGTCGCGCTTGCGGGCAGGGGGCTTAGCCATCAGCTTGCCCAGTTTAGGCTTGAGGGCCTGTTGGTCAGGTCTGACTGTAGGCAAGGTGCTGCCAGAGGCATGTCCACTACTGGTGTCAGATGTAGCAGGCTCAGCCAAACCGCCACTGCCTCTGCACATGCGCTCTGAGCTGTCAGCAACAGCCCGTTGTGGTGTGGTATAAGCATCTAGTGGCAGGGCATTTGCGATCAGATGCTGATTGTGAGGCGCGTGGTGCTGGCAAAGAAGAATGATTGCACTTGATTTCCTTTGAATGAGTCAATCCTGACTGTTTGCGCCTGTTCCTGGCATGCATGCCTGTGGCAAATATGCAGCTGACTTGTAAGCAATATGTCTGCGGTATATCACACCCAGGAATATCAAAAGCTGACAATGTTGTGCTGCAATCATATGGCTCACAATCACCATGCAACAGCCTTACTTGGAGTGTCAGCGCATGGAATTTTGATTTGCCTGTAGCCAGACTTGGCAAACAAAAGCTACCTTGACACAGATGGCTGCAGGGATGAGGCTCGACTGGCAGGCTTTCTGCTGCCTGATGGTGCAGGGCAAGAGCTATCGCCCACCACCACACCCCCATCCCCTTCTGGGCTCAGCAGCAGATCATCCTCAGTGTATAGCCCACAGTTACGCCCCAGCATCTGGATAGCATTGGGAACCTTCACACCTGCATTCCATGCCATGTGCACACACAACAGGTCTGCCACCAGCTGCCATGTTACTTGGCATGCATCTGTCAAGGGTGTGATACATAATAGTGCTGTCTGAAGCCGCCAGCACAAGAGGAATATATATGACAGTAGCATTACTCATCAGGCGGGTCAAGAAGTAGACAAGAGCCAGGCGATGCAAGGGTACAATACGTTATGCTTCCCAGTAGGCATACACAGGCACATGTTATGGCTTTTCAGGCAAGTGCTCCCATGCAGAAATGCTCTTGTGGGCTGGCAAAACTCAGAGGCAGGACACTGACCTAGGCTGGGCTTGAGGGTTTTCATGAAGTAGTGGTTGCCGCCATTGGGAATGTCAGGCAGCTCATTCACTAGGTCAGACCAGTACTCTTCCAGGCCTTCCCAAAAGGCTCCTGTTGGAATAATGACTGGTGGGTTTGCCAACCGCTCCACAGTGATGTCACCTGCAATCAAAATGCTTGCATTGCCATGCATTAGCCAGACCAGGACACTTCTGACTGTCTGCTGTGAAGACGATTGCACTGTCACAACCTTGCACTGACTGCAAGACTTGCTCTGAGTGCAAGTGACTCCTGCGCATGACCTGTGTTTGAAAAAATACTGTTTTTTGAAGGGAGGGACACGACGCAAGATTTCTGCGTGAGTGAGTGAGTGAGTGAGTGCAACAAGAGGCAGGACTGAGCGCCCCACCTTTGCATGCTACCAAGATATGCAGGCGTAGAAAGAACTGCATGGCCAGCTTGTTCCTGCGGATGGGGTCTTGCAGATCCATGGCATCTGGATTAGGTGGGTTTGCTGCCCAGAAGTCCTCATTGTCTTGCAGCAGAGCCTTTTCCAAAGCTTGCCGCACCACAGTCAGAGACGCTGCAGGATCGCTTCCATGTGCCCTGGCAGAGGGGCTGGCAGCCAGGCGAGAGGCACTGGGGGAGGGGCAGGGCCGGTAGGAGGGGGCTGACTCAGTAGCACACACTGCACTTTCCCTGCATCTGTGAAAGAAAGAGAGAAAGTGTCAACACAAGCTTGCATGGTTTCCAGAGGTTGGAATTCTGCTGTGCTAGTAGGATTCAGCGTTGCTGCTGAACCAGTACATGAGCACAGAGATAGTGGCAGTCATTGATGCGCTACTGCAGATCGGGCATGCTGCTTGATGGCTCAGATGTGTAACTTGCATTGCAGCCACATTGGCAGTACCATTGCTGCCTAAGTATATGGTCACATCATGCAAGCCGTGCGCCCGCTGAGACCAGGTGCACTGTATAGTGCAAAGTGCTGAAGTTAGAAATGCACAATTAGCCACAGCCTGACCTGCGTAGAGCAGCTGCGGCTGTGCTGACCAGATCTTCTGCAGCGTGTGCAATGCAGGTGAGCGCCTCCTGGTGCTCAGCCGGAAAACCTCTTTGCAAGCAACTGTCCCTAGCACTGCAGCACAGGCACAGTCAGGATGGTGCTCAACTCCTTCCAGACTTGGCAGATCAGACACTGCAAACACGCAGTGTGACTCATGCATTGCATGCAATCATCTGTGCAGTGAGCTAGTGCTCAATTGGCTCAAGGTACAAGGTGTGGGTGGCTGATGGAGTAAAGTTGCCAAAGTTGAAAGCGCTTCTGCTGCTGTCAAGTCTACCCTATGAGTGTTGAGGGAGCTCACGTGACAGCGTCTGAGATTGTCCTGTTGGCAGAGATGCTTGGATCAACTTCCACATCTTCTTTCACCACAACTCCGTCTTCAATAGGCTCTGCTCTTCTCTCTGACATGACTGCAAGGAACACCTTCTACTGGTGGCAAAGCATTCATGGCATCAGCTGTCTTGCACGCCAAGATAGCATATGCAAATTATGACAGACTTCTGCAAGCTATCTGCACGAATGGCCCAAGACTAGCTGACATGCCAGGCAGTGGCGCAGTTCAGGCTTGTCAGCTCACTTGACAAAGATGAATAGATGGTGCATGCAGATCTCTTGCATGCTATCATGCTGCACAGCAACAAGCAGCATTAAGTCAAGATCTCCCCGGACAGCTACATGCCCTCAAACAACAACAGGGGCTGCGATAGCACCAAGGTATAAGCAAAAGGTGACAGGTGAAGTGCAAAGTGCCTCATAGCAGAAGCAACAAGGTGATGTTGGAGCGGAGCTGACCTTCATCAGGATCACAGCTACTGGGTGCAACATCAGCCTTTGCTGCCCGCTCTTTCTGGATCATCTTGCGCTTGGCAGCCAGCTCTGCCTTCTGCTGCTCAGCCTTGGCCCGCTGCAGCTCACGCTCCTGCTTTGACACCTTAGCCCTGTGCTCAGCAAGCCTGGCCGCAGCCTCATCTATGGGCTTAGGTGCTGGGGCTTTTCTGCGCTCCTTGCGGGCTTGTCTCTTGGCTTGCTTCAGCTTGCGTGCCTCCTCAGCTAGCTGCTTGAACTTGGCGGCATCTGAAAGCACCAACAAGCAAATTGCAGCTGATATCTGCCTCATTGCTGGACCTCGAGTGATCAGTAGTTGCCACAGCCTTTTCCTCACCGGCTGCCTGCCCATTTGCTGATGAGCTATAGTCTGACAGGGCATGCAAGATGATCATCAGTGCAGACTGCCATGTGTGGGTATGGCAGACCAGTTGGGCCTTGGGCCATGCTCAGGCAGAAGCACAGAACAATAATCCTGCTGTCACTGTCAGTCTGCAGACAAAAAAGTGTATGCTTTGCTGTGCTCACCATCTGGTGCAATGCGGAGGTCCAGCTGCTGGACCAACTCATGCATGTCACATGCTGCAGGAGGAAAGGCTTCTTGCGTTGATGCAGGCTGCTGTAAACCCAGCAAGGGGCTCAGTGCAGCGTCGACCTCATGCTGCTGACTGCTGTGTAAGAGCTGCTCTGCATTTATCATGCTGCCATCACAGAAGCACCTCCTGCGCTGGAAACGAATGGTGAGCAATTGAAATGTGCCCATAGTTTGTTTTTCAGCATGAAGGCAAGAGACATTTATGCATGAGGCACAGTCAAGCATGGATGTTGCTATGCAAAGCCCAAAGACATGCCACTCCTCCCTGTCGACAGCTTGATACAGCAACAAAAGCAAAGACCATATCACATAGATAGAGCCAACACATGTGGAACAACAGTCATATATGCACAAGGATTTGATGTAGCAGACAGCGCTGCTGGTGCTGCAAAGGTTTTTAGTCAAGAAGCTATACCTGAGCATGCCATCCAAGGACTGTTTGACAGCCTCAGCAGGCGACACCCACTGCAGATTCCTCTTGTTCTGCATCTGTCGCACCTCTGCAAGCTTGAAATTCTTGACAGTGCCATCACTGTGCTGCACCTCAATGGTCTCTTTGTCATCAAACTGCCGGGTAACCCATGCATCAACCCTGCAGATTGTGCACACTGTTGTTCCTGATTAGTTTGGCAACAATGCTATGCTGTGATGCTGCACCAAACCTGTGGAGCAGACTGAGCCTACCATTTTGCAGCCTTCTTGCAAGACTTGTGGCGAAGCTGATCGCCTATCTGAATGTCCTTCATTGCTGACTTGGTGACCACTTCATCTCCTCCTGAACGGGATCAGCCATTGTGTGACAGGGCAGCAATCAATATATAAACGGGGTCTAAATCAAGTGCAATAAGCATAGACGTTGAGCATGTTTTTATGGTTTATAAGGCAAGAAGGCATAGTCGGTTTGAGTACCTACAGAGCTCCAGAACAACCTGATGCTGCTTTTCTGAAACCTGTTTGCAATGGTCAATGACACTTTGTCTACCAAGGTTGCAGTCACTCCTGCAGGGTCCATGCTCTGCAAGGTGTTGGTGACTTCCAGACCTGCAGATGAAGCAAGGCATCAGACAATGACCTGACATTCCTGTTCTGCTCATGACTTTACTGCTACTGCTGCTATTGATGATACTGCTGTTGAGGCAGCACATGCCTTGTGATACTCTGAGGAAGTCTGACAGTTGCTGGAAGTCCTGTGGCGCTGGTGACACAAGCATGACAGCTTTGCAGGTGCCTGCAGAGGCTGCCACGGCAGGCTGAGCATTTGGACTGCAGTTCTCAGCATTGCACTCATATGGGCTGATATCCTCAAACCAGCTGAGAGGCAGGTCTTGTAAATGCTTCTCGACCACCTTCCAAGTGGCAGCTGTGCTTGTAGGTGAAGCAAGGTGACCTGCAAGCATCTAGAGTGTGTCAAAGCATAAGCAATGGTCTGGTGTGTCAGCTGTGCTGTTGACCATGCATTAGTAGTCTCCTGCCATTAAGCACAGCTGGCTACGCAGGTCAAGTTACCTTTCTTTTGCAAGTGTTTCTGCTGCAGGATGCGGAAGGTGTCCTGTGAGATTTCATGCAACCAGCGCCGCAGGCCCTCAAACATAGTGCAATTGCACCGCACATGCTCCTCAGGTGTGAAGGGGAGTGGGACATCCCCTGCAAGGAGATGCATAGAGACAGCGTCAGACTGCTCGTGAGTCTGGGAAAACCGGTGACATATCAGTGATCCTCCACGTGGTATACACTGAACAAGTCAGGACAGACCTGTAAGTGAAGAGGTACAAGCATCGTGCAGCGCAGCCTCAAAAGCCCTTGGTGCTACTGAAGTGTTCACTAGCTTGTAGGCCCAGTTCAGATTGAACGCGGACCAGTGACAAGCTGCCAGCACTCTGGCTGATAGCAGTGCATGTTGAGAAGCCGTAAGAGAGCCTCCAAACTCCGCTACATCGATAATAAGAAAAAGCTTCACTCTCGTCATGTTGTGATCAGCTGTGTCGACGTCAAAGCCTCTGCATTGTTTTCGCTTGACAATGAGCGTCCGGAACAGCGGGTGTACACATTAATGCTGGCCCCTGAGCGCATCTGCGTTGCACGGCAACCATTCTCGTCTACCGACAAACTTGCAGGTTTGAACAAGCTTCAGTGACTAAAGTTTAGTCACCTGCAGACTTGAATGTCGAATAAGCAGCTCATGCATGCATGCATCGAATAAGCAGCGGAAGGGGCGATTGGAAACAAGGCTCTGGTCGATTGGAAACAAGGCTCTGGTCAAAAGCTGCATGCATGCATGCAACTTCTTATCGTGCTCTATTTACAACTGGGCTCCTGAGGAGCTTTCTTTGAAGTAATACAGCACCGGAAGCAACAAGGGCTTGGGTCCCACAGTAACTCTGCCAGTCGGCATGCAGTCACCTCAAAAGGAGATATACGATATCTGTAAGCCGCTGTTGACGACTCGATCCTTGTCGGATGTGGAGAACGTCGTTAGCAAGGTCTTCACAGATGATGCCGTTTTCACTCATGCTTTCATCATATCGAAGGGCAAAGAATCTATTGTGAGAACGTATCAATTTTGGAAGCTCGTCAACAAGCAGATTGGTTTGATATTGAAAATGCTGGTAAGCAGGCTCCTCAATCAGGGACCTTTGCATGCAAAAGGCACCCAGATATTGTTACCTTTGTGTCCTGTATTCTAATATCAGTTTCACAGCTTGCACTACAGCTGTGCAAATCGAAGTCAAGCACAACTTGTTGCTTAAAAATTATGCGACAGCTGGTCCCAGATTCTGTGCCCTGACTCAAACACTTTTCGCTATGCACTACAGTCCTGTCGGACAAGGGGGATCTTCTTGTGCTGGTGAATTTCAATAGTCACGAGTACCCATGGTTCTGGCCCTTTTCATTTCCAGCAATGAAACTACATTATGACATCAAGCTTAAGGTGGTAGATACGCCACAAGGGAAGAAGTTTGCAACTCAGGTCTGCTTGGACAGACAACGTTATGTGCATCAGCATGCATCGCCTGAGCACAGCAAGCTGCCAAACCTGACTTCACTTTGAGCAATATCTTTTGGGAACCTGTTGTTTCTTCTCAGTCATGAATCTGCAAATTTTGAGCCTGTATTTTCCTTGATAGATTGGATCTTAGATACAATTTCCCAAGGGTACACTGCTTTGCATAGCTTGGACCTGTTTTTTGCAGTGTGTGGAGTTGGGATCTTCTAGATAGAGTGTCAAGTGGCTTGAACTTACTGAAGCTGCAGTCCTGCTGATTGCTTCATTTTTGCATGCAGGATGACCATCTGAGGATTGCAGACACCCTGTTGGAGATCCCCGGTGTAAGATACGTCATCACTACAGTGTATCTGCGGGAGATTTGGGGCTGGATAGTTACCAGATTCATTGCCTCAACTCTGATGGTAGCTTCTGCAATCAAGAAGGACATCAAGAAGACGCCATGAGTGCTCATTTTGGCAGAAGATCAATCAACAATTAGATCCGCTGCTCGTGACAAAGCAGCATTGGTGGTGGCATTCCATTGGCTGTTTCAGCAAGCCCTAGTTTCTGGTCACAAGTGGCCGACCTACAAAAAGCTAGCTAGCTCCGGTAGTGGTGATGTTTACAAAGCCAGTTCTGCATGTCGCGTCAATGATAAGCAGTGTCAGCTTGGGAAACACAAGTAATTTCGATTTAGCAAGACAGATAACGCCTATACAAACAGTTATGACAGTGTTGCCTGAGAAAATTGCTGTTTTGAACTCAATGAACTGTCAGTGACGCTGATTCAAATTTGACTACATCCTGATTAGGCAAGTATATATATTTGTGTATTGGCACACTCCGAAACTGGACTTCAAAGTGCTGCGAGAGCAGCTGGAACCTATTGAAACTTGCGGGTCAAAAGTGGCTTCAACACTGAGTGATTATCATCAACACAGTGCTATGCAAAAGGTCCATTTGATATGGTAGGGGAAGGCATATAAAATGTTGTACAGTCAATATTTATTTGTAGTGTACTGTAGTCATTGTAGTACACTGATGGGTACACTGATGGACACTGATCATGTCAATGACAAAGCTAAGCAAACACAAACCACAAGAGTAGAGTATTTATGTCAGCATAGAAAATGTGAGTCCAAAATGGCAAGCACAGGCTGAATTTTGGTCATGAGGTAGCGCACTGGTGATGATGGATGCAGCCCAGGTGGCCAGACTGGACAACTTCATGCCAGATTGCCAATCTGGGCAGAGAAAATCATCAACACCCAACCACTCCAAAAGAAGACTGTAGACGCAGTTTGGCACCATGTGTAGCCTGAACTTGCGCCTGAACGCCTCGAATGACTTCTGCAATGCCATGCTTAACAAACCCAGTCGACTTAAAATCAGCCAGTCTGCGCAGCAGGAAGTACACGTCCTCAAGGTCGTTCTGAACTTGCCTGCTAGCCCACTGCAGCACAATGCTGCCCAGTGCCTGCATCTTCAAGACTGCTGCCTCACAAGCACCACCACCCTCTGAACCATCACCATTCACAACAGACATATCTGGACTTGAGTCATCATCAGCAGTCAACAATGCTAGCAACGCAATCTGCAGTTCGCCCCATAGCTCTGAGGCTGGCTCATTGACAACAGGCGTGACTGCTTTTGCTTTTGCTGCACCCGCTTCTGAGCGCTCTTGTTGTTCTAGCTGAATAGCATGATTGCCCAAGTGGCGACCGTTAGTGAGAAGGTTCATTCTGGCAGCAGCAGGGTGTTGCATGTCTGACTGCATACGTGGCTGCTGTGCCTGCTTGTTGTGAGCGCCAGCTCTGCTGGTGGAGGGTAGTAAGGCTGCCAGCTCATCCTGCAGCTCTTGAGGGAGCTCAGACAGCACTGAAGGGTCCACTTGCGTCAAGCTCAGTGCTGCGTCTGTCATCCTGCACCAGACAACCCTCAACTGTTGCTTCACAAGCCTGCTTGACAAGCAAGCTACTGACTGAAGCCACCAGGCAGATTACGTAGTAAGCAAGAGCGCACAGCTGGTGCTGGGAAAGTGCACTGAAGCTCAGGCATACATGCATGCTGTTCCTGCTGTCAAAGGACTTGCTCAATTGGCAAGCTAATGCTCAACATCCACATGTAAAGGCCTTTGCAGTAGCAAGCTAGTGAGAAATGCATGCAAGCAGGGGTGTGACCTGGAATGTGCCGCAAGCCGGCCTGCCTGGCGGGCAAGGGCTTGTGGGGGATCCAGCACACGCTGCCTCTTGGCTGGCATAGCTTTTGCAGGGCCACTGCCCCGCCCTGCCTGGCGGCCTCTCTTCATGCCTTTGTTGGGGCTGCGCTTTGGCGCTAAGCCTGCACAAAGTGTTTACAGTCTCCATGCAGATGGCGCTGTAGTGGCAAAAAACATGATGTGCAGAGTTGAGCAGCACAACAAGCAACACGGCTGTGAGGTTGCAAATGCTGCAAGCAGTGCTACAGCACTTTTGTTGCAAAGAAGCAGACTGATGTTGGTTTCCTTCTGAATGCAGCATCAACAGGTCCTGGACATGCCATGTGAGAGCACAACACTAGCAGCTGCTTCGGCATTATAACAGGCGCAACAATAGACTTACCATATGCAATTTCCAGCTCCCTTCTCACTTGCAGGGGAAGAGCATCCAGCACAGAGGCGTCAATCTGTGATGCTGGAGGCAATGCTGGTGCAGCCCGCTGAGGCACCATTAGCCCTCGCTTCTGCAGCCCTGTCACCAGCTGCTGCTGCTGCTGCTGCTGCACAAATGATGTCTCGGCCCTAACAAAAGCTTGACCTTGCTGAGGCGGTTGAGCATCAGTGCCAGGCCCAGCTACTTGGCCCACATTGTTGACATGGGTGTCTGAAGCTGCGTGTTGAGGGTGCATGCGCTTGCTTGATGCTGGCTGGCCATGCATCGCCAGCGCTGTTCGCTCCTCATCCATGAGGTCCAGGTCCAGGTCCAGATCCAGCTCAAGTGCTTCATCCCCACTGAGGTCATCACTTGGTTGAGCTACGCTTTCAGGAGCATGCATACCTGCTTTGGAACCTTCAGGCTGCTCGTCATGCTGTGCATGCTGTGCTGGTTGAGCCTGCTGTCCTAGCAAAGCTAATTGTGCTGGTTCCACCATCGTGCCTGAGCCTGAAATCAGCATCGGCTGTTGATCTGGTATCTCAGCCATCAAGACTTCAGAGGCATTGGAGGCTGCTGTCTCTTGTGCTTGCCTCTCACCTAAGGATGCTCTGTCAAGCACTGTGGTGTCTGCTAAGCCGTGTTGTGAAGCTGGCACAATCCAAGCAGCGGTGTTGTCAAGACCAGCAACAGGCGCACGCTGAACAGCAGGTGTGTCTAAGGTTGCGCCATCTGCTGCCTGTTCTTGCCCATCAGATGCTGCAGACGTTGGGTCCGTTGTTGCCCTTGCTTGCTCGCTTAGCTCTGAGCTCGAAAGGCCAGAGCTTGCCTGTGGTGGCCCATCTGTTCCTGAGCTGACTAGGAGCTGACCTGCCAGTCCTTGCCTATCAGAATGCATGCTTGAAGGCCTCTCAGCAGCACCTACATGCCCAGCCTTCTGCAGGTTTGCCAGCTTGGTGACAAAGGCAAAGTCGCTTGCAGCTGGCTGCTTGCCTTCTGCAGCTGCTGTGCCTGCTGGCTTGCTACCAGTGCTCTTGGGCAGGTTCTGTAGCAGCTCCTGCTGGTGCTCAGCAGGCAGAGCAGCAAAGACTGATGCATCTATCTGAGACAGTGTCAAATCTTGCAGCCTGTGGCTGCTGTGCTGAGGACGCACAGGAGCCAGGCCTGCATGCGGAAGCACAACACGGGACATGCCCTGTGCTGCTGCACCAGCATCAGCCTTGTCCAATGCCTCTGTTGTGTCATCACCATTCTCACTGCCAGAGTCAAGAGCTGCTGAGCACGCAAGATATGTAGGCCTGCTTTGCTGTGCCTGCTGCTGTTGCTGCTGCTGCATTGCCTGTAATGCATGTGCTTGCAGTGCAGCTGCCTGCTTGGTGAGCATCTGATCCAGGGGTACTTGCTTCCTGGGGCTAGGGCCTCTGGACGGAGGCTTCTGAAGGACCTGCAGGGTGCCCTTCGAAGGGCTGTACATGTTGAAAGCAGCCTGTTTGACTGGGGCCTTGCCTGCTGCTGGTGATGCAGCACTGGCTTGCCCTGCAGCAGTTGCTCTTGCTCCTGCACGATCTGATGCCCCAGGCATATGGCTGCCACCCACTGGCATGGTATGGGGGGCCTCTTTCAGCCCAGTGCCTTGCCTAGCATCCTGACCTGCTGCTACTGACTGTGCGTCAAATACTCTGGTGCTACAGTTGCTGCCCTGGCCTGCGCTATGGCTGACATCAGCTGCCTGTGCTGAAGCGTGATCAGTACCTGATGCTTGTCTGGCAGTAACTCTGGCAGCAGCACCAGCTTTGGTATCTGCTTGTGCTGATGCATGCTTGGGACCTGATGCTTGTCTGGTAGCACCCCCAATAGCAGCACCTGCTGTGATATCTGCTTGAGGGGGGTGCTGGCCAATATTGGCATCTGCAAGCTCTGTGGCAGACTTGACAGCTGGCGGAACCCCCCAGTGCTGGGGCTTGTCCTGCCAGAACCGCACCCAGGGGCCGGTACGGGGGTCGTGGACGGAAGGAGGGGGGGCGGACACCTTGGAGGGGGCTGCACTGCCGGGCTTGGCGGCTGCTGAGGCTGGGTCTGTGTCCAGCTTTGTCACCTGATGGCAAAACACAAGCAATGCTTTCAGGGTTGGATTCTGTCTGCAAAGCAATTGCATAAGTGGGCACTTGTTCTGGGCACCTGTCAGCAAAACATGTGCAGGGATTGCAAGCATGCATGAGCAATCTCCTTCCCGCAGCATAGCAAATAAGACACTCTAGCAAGCAGTGCATCAAGGTTGGTCTCAATGTAAAAAGGTGATTACGTTGAGACCAATACCCCTGATCTGGGTAGGGTCCACCCTGAGAGCCCTCAGCAGGGCCTTGCCCTGTGATCCTAGCTCGGACGCAGCGTCTGTGAAGCGAGATAAGGTGACGCTGCGGCTCATGTTGTCACAGTCCCCATGCCCCATGAACTTGGGGGGATCCGGAGCATTGGTCTTGCGGCGTTTCAGCTTCAGACTGATACTGCGCCCACGCACACCAGCAGCTGCATAACAAGAGAGCACAGTCATGTTGCTATGATGATGCTACATGCAACCAGATTGGTTATCCCAGGCTTGCTGGTGATTCCAACAAGGCTCATGCAGTCTAATCAGGACATGAAAGTGGCCAGATGACATAATAGCCAGGAGAGAAGACAAGATTGATGCAAGATTCCCAGCACATGAAAGCACCAATGTTAATCTTGTGTTCACTCAGGCATGGTGTGCTTGATATCGCAGCAAGCAGCGATTGCAATCTTCTGCTTCGACTTTCATGCAGAACTGTGTATGGCTCACATGCATTAGTACGAAATGAAATGAGCTTCACAAAGACAGTAGACCACCTTTCATTCTGGTGCTGAGCTCTCCTGCAAGGTTGTCCATGAATGCAAGCGCGTCTGCATCATTCTGGAAGCGGATGCCCCAGTTGCACTCAGCGCCCACTGATTTGCGTGACTTAGGAGGCTCTACTTGCCTGTCATCCGTTCCATGTGCATATGCCCATACCTGGCTGCCTGTAAAGCATGCCATCAAGCTGCAACTCCACGCAATACTGCGTTACAAGTGCAGACAAAGAGATACACATGTGAAACATGGTGTCAAACTGTTGCCTTTACTGCCAGCACAAGGGTGACTTGCGCATTGCATTTTCCACAGGAGATCACCCAGAAACAGAATGTCTTCTTTGTACTTGTATACATTGATTTATACATTGAAAAGAAAACTCAATGCTCTGGTTGTGTTTACATCTTGTTTACTGACACAACTTATATTGCTAGCTTTCAGTCAGGAACACAGAACCTAGCATGTGCTGCCAGCAACGCGACTGTCCTTTAAAGCCAAGATGCAAAGGAAGCGTCTTGCACCTGTTTTGTTGCCAATCTCTCTCTGCAGCATATCCTTGGTGCTGGCTCTGACATCACGCACAGACGCAATCCCCAGCTCCTTCAGCTTCTGGCAGATGTTCCATCCAACTCCTGGCAGCTCATCTACCTCCAGATCCAACAAATACGCATCCACCTGTCAAATGCACGCAGCCTCAGAACGCTACCCCACATCACCAATTGGGATGGGCTGAATCAAATGTACCCACAGGACAAAATCAAACCATTGTGGCCAAATCTTATCAAGTGGGTTTAATGATGCAGATGGTTTTCAGAAGAGATGTTGTTCTGGGAAGGCAGACCAGTTCCATTGAGCAAACACCCTGCTGATGCAGCATGCCCAGTGGCTATATCTTCATTGAGCATTCTCAGAAACTTTATAGGCGTTGTCTGTTGACTCCTCTGATGAGTCCTCCAGACACAAAATGTAAACTGATTGATTGATTGACAGTATTGCGTACCTCTTGGGGATGGATCCTGTACTGCCCATTGGGTTTGCCCTTCTTGGTAGCCAGGCGTGCTATCAGCATGCTAGGGCCAATCCCAGCACTGGCTGTGCAACCTGTCGCCTCAAAGATCTGCTGCCGAATGGAGCTGACTACCTCTTCAGGGTCGCCTAGGCCGGTCACATCCAGGTAGGCCTCATCACAGGACACTGGCTGGACACATGCAGTGGCCTTCAGCAAGATCCTGTACACCTGCAAAGCATCATGTAGATCAGTTTAGGCAGACTGTGCATGTCTCTGGTGTCGTGTACTGCATGTTACTGCTGTTGTGTACTGCATGTCTCTGCTGTTGTGTTGAGTACTGCATGTTACTGCAGGAGGACATCAAGGTACAACAAAGCAACTTCCATGCACACAAGATGGTGACAATTGTTGTGTATTGCTCAAGCTGGCAAGATGGGTGTCAGGAAGAGTCACACGACTAAGCCAGAAGCCTGGCGAGCGTACTCCAAATTTGATGTCACAAAAGCAAGAAACACAGCCAGTCACTGAATTGAGACTGTGGACAAGGCTGCATGAAATACTAGCATGTATTTCAGGGGAAATAGAGAACACGACTGACCTGCTCAGAGACCTCCTCATACTTGTCAAACTGATAAGGCATGACGATGAGATGTGGGCAGCGCTTCTTGGCCTCAGCAATGAACATGCTGGCACGGATCCCAAACTTGCGAGCCTCGTAATTGGCTGAGGACACTTCACCTGTGCCTTGAGCGCTGTTGGAGTGGCTGACAGCCAGAGGCTTGCCCTTGAAGGCCGGCTCTGCTAGGGCTGCCACTGAGGCAAAGAAGCAGTCCATGTCCAGATGGATGATGCTGCGCTCTACGCTCACTTCTGCTGCTGCAATGACATGAATGGCTCGCAAATGATCATGAGGTGCTGCAGTAAGTGAGCAGCCCTTGCAAAAGATGCCCTGCTGTGGTTTGCTCAGCACTAAGCAGTGCAGTGAGAGAGGCAAATTATGGAAGCAGACACGTGTTCACTAAATTATGGAAGCAGACACGTGTCAAACATCAAAAACAAAACATAATGACAGCATATCCATGCACAGCTGTGTATGGTTGAGGCCGTTGGCAACACAAGTGTTACTGGACAACTATAGTCGCAATGGTTGTGCCTCCAACCAACAACCAAAGTTTTGCTGCCAAGTACGTGCTAGGGTACCTTGGTTGCCTCTGAAAGCACTTGCCAAAGCTGATGGCTGGTGGGCAGCCTGTGGCAAGGGAGCATGAGCAGCCATTGTGGCAGTCAGAGCCTCGATACGCGCCTTCCATCGCCCAATGAAAGACAGCCTAGAAGACTTGTAGTAGCTGTCCATGAAATGGGGGTCATCCCTGGATGACTTGGGCGGCCCCCTGAGGAGATCACATGCAGCTCGTGCTGCAGCAGCACGCTCCTGAGCCAGCCTGTAGTCAGCTGAGGCTCGCGGGTCTGCAGGTGCCTCTGCTCTCTCGGTTTCAACCACAGGAACAGCAGCTGACTCTGACAGCATTGCAGCATTGCCATGCTGGTACAGTGCATCTTCAGTGTCATCATAAGAGGCTGATTTGTCATTGCCAGCAGCATCAGCGTTGACATCAGTGTCATCATGAAAGTTCAAATGTGAGGTGCCTTGAAGGCCTGAAGTCAGCCTTGGTGGGGGCACAGAGGCAGCTCTGTGAGCACCGAGTGCATGATGGTCAGACAGGAGATCGCGCTCAGCTGTGGATGGTGAAGAAGCTCTTGCTTCAGCTGAGGCTGCAAGGTCAAAGTTCAGGGCCTTCGCAGGGCCAGCATTACTTATACTGAGCTCGGACCTGCTTGTACCCTGTGCTATCTGCATAGGGTGCATGGACGCAGCATCTGCAGTTTGGCCTGGTAGCACGTCTGAAGCCTGATGCTTGTTTGGCACTGCAGCCTGTGCTCCATGCTTGTCACAAGATTTTGAGGGCGTTGCTTCTGAAGCCTGACCCTGGCTGTTTGCTGCTGCCGCTGCAGTAAATTTGACATACGGTGAAGGGGGCAAGGCTGCTGAAATGTGACTGGGTTTTTCTGTGGTGTGTGAAGCTGTTCCTGGCTGCTGGCGGAATGCTGACAGTGTGCGCTGGCCTGGAACATCCCTCAGCCTCCACAGAACATATTCCTCCAGCTGCATATTACACAGGTGAAACAGGCTTGTTGTTTGGCTTTGAGAACCAGTATACACACAGGAGGGCTGTGCTTATGCAGGAACAGCGCTTCACAGCGACCAGCAGATGCATGCAGGACTGCAAGTGTGTGAATGTGCTTTGACAAGACAGCTTGCTTACCGGAAGAATGACACCTGCTTGCAAGGAGTCCACCACCCACTCTGGCCTCACGACCGGCGTCGGATCCCTGCAACAGACACAACATGCATGAACAGAGGAGAATGGGCACAGCACAAGATCTCAAAGTCATGGGAATGGCCGCACCTCTCACGCTGAAATATCTTCACTTTGGCATCTGTCAGGTTGCTGCAGATTATGTGGGTGATTCGACCTCTGTGGTAATACAACTCAAAGTTACCCCCATGCTGCGCCATGATCTGCTTGAGATCCTGCAAGGCAAGATGAATGCGTCGAGTGTAAAGTCAGCATGAGCAGCAACAGCAGAGGATTACTGACTGTGCTTTATGCTCACCGCCTGAGAGGGCGTGGTGAAGCCGTTAACCATGATGCTGACACCCTTGAACAAGTCCGATGTGGCATGACCACTGGCAGCTCCATAAGCCGCTGCAACTGCACTTTGTTGATCAAACTGCTCCTGAAGCTTCTGGTTCTTGTTGTCCATGTACTTCCTGAAGCTGCCGCCATGATGCTCAACCTCGCCAGGGCCGGCTTCTTTGACGTTGAGTATCTTGCCTTGATGTTCTGGTTCGATGTGCCCGTATCTCGTGGTCGGGTTGGTCATGTTGCGCTCGATACTTACAGAAACTTCGACACAATTTCCCTCGCATTGCCGCCAGACATGAGACGCTGCATAGGCTGGATATCTTTCGAGCCTGACATGTGCTTGCGTCTATCGCTGACGTGTAATGTGGACGTCAGTAGACTTCGCAACGATAGCAATAGCATGACGTAACGCCAGCTGCACCAAGCGTTATTGCTCGCGGCACTCCCGGCTCCCGGCTCCCGGCTTGCTCCATATGCGTTGCAACGCATTGCTGTTCGTGGAATCAGCTCTCTTGTGCGGGTGCAAGCACCACTCATAACGACTTGGCAAAGATCGACGAGGGCTTGCACCACCGTCTGTACCAACATGCAGAGAAAGAAAGTTGTTGTGGTCGGAGCAGGCTTTGCGGGCATCACAGCTGCACGCAATTTGTTAGCAGAAGCCACAACGCCTCTGGAAGTGGTTGTGCTTGAAGCCAGCTCAAGAATAGGCGGTAGAGCACACACTATGGAGGTGATCCTTGGTGAATGCACGCCAAGTGAATTGCTTGCGGCATTTAGTAGCTCATCCAAGGTCATGCCACTTGCAGCTTGAGGGCTGTGGCAAAGTAGAGCTTGGTGCAACTTGGTTTCATGGCATTGTTGGCAACCCACTGTATGAACATGCCATACAGCTTGGACTTATGACAAGGCATGAGGCTGAGAACTCAAGTAAGTGTAGCAAAGCAGTGTAGCATATCACTACACCATCTTGTGTCTGCAGCACACCTCCAGTGACTATCATGACTGGCTGACATGCTTTGTAGAGCCAACATGGGGGGCAATGAAGTACGTCAGACAGAATGAAGTATCTTTGTTGGGTAAGGAGGATGCAGCTGTCATCACCAAGGCACGTGACATGTATGGTGAGGCAGTTGAGGCAGGCACAGAAGCTGCATCGCAAGGTCAGGCAGGCGTCATAGGAGATAGTGTCAGACATGCGTTTGCCCAGGTCAGCCGCGCTTGAATGTAACTGCTCAAACCCTTTACAAGGCAGATCAAACAATGTGGCGGCATGCTAACACTGCTGCATCTGGCAGATTTTGGTTGACACGATTGGACTGGAGCACTGCAACATGGCTTGTCAGGATTTGCATTGAGATGTTGTGTGAGCTGCATCCAGAGGCAAAACAGACAGAACAAGATCAAACCCTGTGCTACATTTCATCATATTTCATGCAAAACAACCCCAGTCTGAGCCCTTTGTCTGATCCTTTGATTGCTTGTTTGGTTGCCAACAGGCAATGCAAAGCATGGAAGAAGCTTCAGCCAGAAGCAAGGCAATCTTCACAGAAGCATGGGCCTGGCGGGAGCAGCTGCAGCGTGCAATGGACGGCTGCCACACCACCGACGACATGTCTGCAAGCAGCCTGGCCGAATATGGCGAGTTTGAAGGCCCCAATATCCCACTTCCTTCAGGCTATCAGGCATGTCTTCTGTCTTGCTGTGGCACAAAGGTTGACGTATGCATTAGGTTTGACAGTGGAGGTTGTGCAGATCACAGCATCAATGTCTTGTGAGCACGGACACTCTATTAGATGACTGTGCTGTCCTGCCTGCCAATCTGCAGTCACAGGGCAAGGTGAGCCAGCAGCTGTACAGCTATGCAACTATTGCCATTGTCAAGTCTGCAGACGCAATGATTTTCACCCAGTGCAGACTTGATCATTTTCAGTGCAGACAGAACCACTATGCATGATGCACAGGTCCTGGCAGAGAAGCTAGCGGAGGGATTGCCCATCAGACATGGCATGACTGTGGACCAGATCCAATGGAACGCAAGTGGAGTCATTGTGCAGTGTCAAGGCGGACAGCAGATTGAGGCTGATGCTGTCATTGTGACAGTGTCTCTTGGAGTGCTGAAGGTACTCAGCACCTCATCTGTGTTCTGGTCGAGCTGCATCAAGCTCTGGTTCTTTTCTGATGTGGCCTTTGCACCAGCGCTTGCATAGGTGTATAAGACTTATGTTGAGCATGTGCACATCACAGAGTTGGCCAAGGTGGTGCAGGGAGTCAGCAACAATACGCTAGCCCCTTTGAGATCGTAGAACTCAGTATAACATGTATGCTGCAGGCTCAGCATAAACACATGTTTCAGCCAGAGCTTCCAACAGCAACAGTTGAAGCTATTGAGCGCCTAGGGTTTGGTGTTGTTGACAAGGTTTACATTGACTTTGGAGCAGCATCTACTGCATCGCCAGCTGCTGCACAGCAAGATTTCACCAATTATGGCCCAGCAGGAGGCAGCAATGCGGACCAAAGCAAGCCAGCACAAGATGACAGCCAGGGATCTGTGAAAGAGCACGCAGACAATCCTGTGCAAGATGACAGCATGCATCCTCTGACTGCCAAAGACGCCCTGTCTTACTACCTTTTGTGGCACCGCAACCCTGAGGACTTTCAGCCAAAGCTGAGCGCAGACAGCAGGCCTGAAGAAAAGCAAGCTGTAGCAGTAAACGTCAGCAGAGATCCTTTGCGTGACATCAAGGGCATGAACAACGACGGCAATGGCAGGCAAGAGGACAACAATACAGGAAGTCCTGCAGCGAAGGGTGCAGGAGACAAAGGTCCAGAAACACATATCATCACAGGCCCACAAACAGAAGGCACGGACAGCACAGAGGCGAATTCCACTGCTGAGGCTGATTCAGTAGCATCCACAACAGGCAGACAGCATGAACTGCCAGCTTGGGCCCAAGGTGCATACACTATACGTTTTGCAGGCTCGGAATTTGTAGCAGATAAGTCTGCTCAAATCCTTGCTGCTTCAAATAGATGTGGAGTCATGTGGATGACAGGAGAGGATGCCAAGAGAATGGAGGCTGCATCTGATGCTGAGCTGCAACAGCACATTGCAGCTGTTTTACAGGAGTTTCCTGCACTGGCATTGCCCAGCAAATTCAAAGTGTACAGGTCTTGCTGGGGATCTGATCCCTTGTTCAGAGGATCTTATTCCTATGGCTCTGCTTCAGCAGTCGGAGGCGAATGCAGTGCGCTTGCAGAGCCTCTTTGTGCGCCAGAAAGCACTGCGTTGAGACTATTGTTTGCTGGAGAGGCTTGCCATTCCAAGTACTTTGGTTGTACACATGGTGCATATTTGACAGGGCAATCCCAGGCAAGAGCGTTGATGAAGTCCTTGAACATCTGTGGCGCATAGTCTCTGATGCTCATTCTTCAAATGTGGTCTAATGACTTGACCAAAGCCAGTGCCTGCCAACTTTCAAGCCTGCTGAAATGTAGCCGAATGCCTGGGTGTTTGAGGCTAAATGAACATGTCCCCTGTGCTTTGACCCTATTTTGGCATCTGCAGCAGCACAATGCATGGTCCTGTTTGTGCACAACCCATGCATACAACTGCACAGACAGCTGGCCTTGATGGAAATCAAGCAGCTTAGCAGCAGCTGGTGGGGCATGCTGAGTTGCATGACATCATTGCTTACCCTTTTCTGCTGTTCTTTCTGCTCAGGCTTGATCCACAAAATGTATGCAGCAGTACCGGCTACTGCCCAGGCAGCTAAGTTCTGCATGCAATATGTACAAAGATCAGTAGGTTATCAGCTACAGCAAAATTGGATATGTGCAGGTGCCCCATCTATGCATAAACTGATCAGCTCGACACCTTGGAGCCTCTGATGCCTAGATTCTCGCTGGCTAGTCTTCTCCAGCCTGCTGTCCTATTTGCGAAGGACATCGGCTATTGTGCTCAACGGGGATCTGGCAGATATGACTGGTGTTGAAGTGAGAGCGCAGTGTTTTCAAGACAGACCCTGCTGTGCAGAGGATGTAGGTTATCCTGTCTACCTTTCACCCTGCTCAATGTCGCTGAAAGTATGTGGTTTCGGTCAGAGGAGACAGCCTTAGTCATGAGCTGTTGGGGCCTACTTGTATTGGTCAAACTTTGCTGGTGAGACAGCATAGCTGCGTCAAGCCTGTTGTCAGCACTCAATGGCTGATGTCAAGGCCGTCGTTGATCCGGCGCTTGCGGAACAGGTGCAGTATGCTGGTCGGAGGTGCCGAAGACTGCCTGCGCAATGCGGTTGTTGACTGACTTCCTCCTGTGTGTGCAGGCAGCTTTCGTTGCAGAAGACGTGTGCTGTGTGAAGTCCAGCACCTGCAAAGCAGCAACTCTAGTCTCCAAGTACAGGCAGGAACATTATACGGAGGCTGGACAAGAGCCTTACCATTTTTCT
>JAABUP010001542.1_pt1 | contig 48395 bp, 54 predicted proteins | sample 5559201 | NCBI WGS metagenome assembly JAABUP01 (sample SAMN10711887, study PRJNA513373) | rock metagenome | isolation source: Antarctica rocks | place: Antarctica
GCTCTGAGCTCTGAGACTGTCGGTCCACTTCCTGCTTCAGATCTTGGAGCAAAAGCTGTACTTGCTTGCTGGAGATTCCTGTACGACAAAAACAGACGCCATGCCTCAACAGGCTCAAACTGTTAGAGATCATGGATGCATTTCAAGTCACGACAATTTACAGCAAGGCTTGCTGACACAAGTCATCAGGCTTGCGGCACACTCTGTCCTTTTGCAGGTTGAGTGTGCTGGAGGGCATTTACACATGTTTCACACCTTTCAGAACTCTGTCCAGCGGCTTTGGTGGCACAAAAGCAGGAAGAATGGACTGTTCAAGGGTCACAAAAGAACCCTGAGCTTTCTGGAAAGGCAGTATGTTCAGAAAGCTTTGTGGACCACCTGCAACACAAAGGCAACTTGTCCTGTGCTCCAAAAGCTGAAGGAAAGTTCACAAATGGTGTGGACTTACTGTCTGGTTTGCAAGTAAGGCATAGCAGCTGTGTGTGAAACATTTGCCAGATGTGTTAGCATATGCTAGAGTGTACATCTGCATCAGTGTGTGTCGTGCATCTGCATACATGAGACGTATATCTGCAGGTGGCACAGGTGCTTGAGCACTCACGGGACGTGTTTACAGTGGTAAATGCTGCTAACAATGTCACGGACACTTGCATGTAGCAGACATTATAACAGATGCATATAGGTTGCTTTCCATGACTCAGCAGCAGGTGTGACTCGCAAAGAAGTACATCACACCTGACAACCCTTTAAGCTGATCTGACCTTTGACTGCTCATCATGTCCTTCTGCATCAAAGGTTGTATCGCCCAATGACCAGCAAAGTCTTTCATCAGTCCTGGCTTTGCCAATTTGAAATCAATCTGCACCAACATGGCTGAAAAGGATGAAAGCTCTCTTGATGGAGATGTGCCTTCACACATGCACACAACAGTACTGCATAAGCAATGTGAGACAAGCTGACCAGAGCAAGAGTCTGATTACAAGCATAAAGCGTACTTTGCCAGCTTTTTTGTCTTGGTAAACATGCAATGTTGTTGCAAACTCCCCAGAAAAGCCCAAGAACTTCCATTGCCCAACCTGCATGCATCACGCGCCAGTTAAAACATGTCCAAAACAGAATCCCTAGCTGCCAACAAAGGTGCCAAAAGCTGACTGCTGATCAAGGCTGAGTTGTATGAATGTGAAAGACTTTTGTCATGCAGCATACTGATGGAGAAGCACAGGTGGCTCTGCACACCTGTTGGACTTCTATTTTCATTTTGCCCGCACCATTGTCTTCAAGCACTTTCCTGTAGTCTATCCTCTGCAGAAGCCAGCACAGTGATGGAGCCTTGACAACCTGGCCTGCTGCTGCTAAGTGTTGAATGAGAAGCTGATGTCGAATGCAAACCTTGATACCACTGAAGTATCTGTAGTTGTCTGGAGATATCAGGATGTCAAAGACTTTGTCAGGCTCCATGCGAAGCCTCCCTCTGGCCTTGACGTTGCACATGAAACCTTTCTGCTGTGTGACCTCAACCTCCGATGTGTCATCTGACCAGTTTGCAGTATTTGACTTGTCATCTGAAATCGCTCGTCTGAGCTCAGCCCACCCCATACGTCAGGGCTTGGCGGAACAACTTCTCCTTGAACTTTGCATGCTTGTATATGTAAATCGTGTCGAGCAGGCAGCACGATCAATGAGCAGGACTCGCTGGCGAAGTTTCCAGACTGTCGACAGGGTTCAAAGGCGTGCGTTACACTCCGGAACCGAGAAAACAGAACACTACTTGTGGCCAGAAGACAGTGGTCAACGAGGCCTGAGTCAAGGTGAGTCATGGGCCGGATCGCTATGAATCCTTTCCGTTGCTCTTCTTGATTTGATTGGACACAAATGTGCTGGGCTCTTCTTCACCAGCGTGCCATCACGTGAGGCGAAAAAAGAAGCCGCAGTTCATGGTGCAAGCGTTGTTACACGCATAGTACGTACTAAACGCGCAAGACATCCTTTCATGGTTTCATTGGTGAATCAGATCGCCGGCAGAGCTGTGGCGTCCCCCCACAACACCTGTCAGGCAAAAGCTGCTGCACGTATCTCTCGACTTTCTAGGGTTCTGGTGAGAAGTCAGTCAGTTCAGCAGCAAGAACGAACAGAAGCGGCTGAGTTCGTAAGCTCAGCGCCCAAGAGCAAGCCCGCAGCTTCACCGCGTTCTGTCGAGGAGCGCCAGCAGTCCAGTGCTCGCATCAACGTCATAGCCAAGTCCCGGTGGGCAAGCGGTATTCCTCCGGTTATGGGAGCTCACCTCATGTCTTCAGGTACTGTTATGATGAGGTGCAGCGACGTTCCTTGTACACTGCACGGACATTTGAACCTAATCTGCCTGTGTAGGCGAAGCAGCTCCGATATCTACCAGCAAAGGTGCCGATCTGGGAGGCATCCCCCACTCTTTCCACTATGCTAACAAAGAAGTCGATGCCAATGTGGTTCAGTTCGCCAATGCTGATGCCGGCGCACAAGGCATTGCACGTTTAGTCCAGCAGGCAGCTGAGGACGCCATCAAGCAGAAGGGCAGCTTTACCCTGGTATTGTCTGGTGGCAGCTTGCTGAAGGGTCTCACGCCCTTGGCCACCATCAAGGGCATGGAGTGGTCCAAGTGGCATATCTTCTATGTGGATGAGCGCAACGTGGCTCACTCCAACCCAGACAGCACACACAAGGGCGCACAGGAGGCATTCCTGAGCAAAGTGAAGATACCATCAGAAAATGTCCACGCCATCAAGGAGGGCCTATCAGTTCAGGACGCAGCCACAGAGTATGCCGGCCAAATCCTGCACCTACCAGAGAATGTCATTCCCAAGACCACAAGTGCACCTCACCTGCCTGTTTTTGACCTAATCCTGCTGGGAATTGGTCCAGATGGTCACGTGGCATCCCTCTTCCCCAACAGGGAGCAGACAACAGGAGCCAGCGAGGGCATTGTTCTGCCAGTAGAGAACTCACCCAAGCCTCCTCCTGAGAGAATCACCTTCTCTTTGCCAGTCATCAACTCAGCCAAGCAGGTCGTGATTGTTGCCTTTGGAGGCGGAAAGGCAGAAATTGTTCAGCGGGCTCTAGAAGTGCAGGCTCTGCCAGGCGCCCTGCCTGCTCAGTTGGTGCAACCTCAGACTGGTTCTCTTACATGGTACCTGGACTCTGACTCAGCACAGAGCTTGCACATCCAGGACTGGGATGACAAGAAGGCTTTCCCCAGGAGCTCATAGGAAGGAAAGGAAGCCTGCAAAGTCACGTATTTTGCAATTTGCTAGCCTTGATTTGATTGGTGATTAAGCAAGCAGGTTGCGTCAGGTTGGCAAGGATAGCGAGTGCACTATTTTATGCAGGTGCATCATCAAGTTTTTGTCGATGGTGATTAAGGCCACAGTCTGTGGAAGTGTCCTGGGTGCTGTTGCATTTTACATGCGAAGATTACACTTTTGCTGGCAGTTCTCTCATTACCAGTGTCACTGTACATTATTGAAGCCTGGTCTGTGATAGGTGTTGGCATAGTTGAAACATGCAAGCAATGTTTATGCCGCTTCTACTGCGTGCATTGATGGATACATTGTAAGCCAGCTCAGTGAGGAAGTAAATCTTGTTATGTTTGCACTGCCAGACTGGCATTGTAGAGGATTGGACACCAGTGTTTGGTCAAACAGCATGTACGTGATGCAGGTGCGCACCGACGGTATCTGTTCTTTTTTGTGCCTAGTGCTTGCCAGGAAAACAGCGTCTGTTACCATAGTACATAACTGTTGTGGCGAATGATAGCAGTGAATCACATGATAATGCATTATAATGGTGATTGACGCATTCTTCATACAGATGCACTACATGACATCCAGCGTCCGACAATATATACTATGATAAGTGCCACTGAAGCTATCGACCGTCTGCTTCAAATTGCAGGCAACGCTTAAGAGCAGTCGTTGTGACTGACTCAGCCTGCTTTCAATCGCATTTCAGTATGCAAATGCCCAGTTGCCAGCCTCCTCCATTGCTAGTTCCACTGCTGTCATGTCCACATCATAATCACCATTTACCTACAAATCACAGGGCTGCTGTCACTGGTCAGCCTTGCAACAGCTCACAGGAAGCTGTACGTATGATGAAACAGCTTTCTGCACTACATCATCAAACTCAGTCAATGGTCACTCGTTATGATGATTGCTGCAACATCACACCAACCTAAGCCGGCATACACAGCTTTTCTGTATGACAAACACACACACACACACCCACACACACACACACACACACACACACACACACACACACACACACACACACACACACACACACACACACACACACACACACACACACACACACACACGCGCACCTCTTTCCAGATGTAGATCAGCTGCTCCAGGGCAGTTGCATGGCTGTCAAATGCTTACCTCTGAATTGTGACCACTCATGATTGGTGATTCGTTGAACATCTGCCTCAGGCGCTCAGACACATGCACTCGGCGCTCAGTTCCCGCAGACAGCCTCCTCAAGCTGGCAGTTTTCTCAGCTGACTCACCCTCCCTTAGACTCATTGCTGCCAGCAGATTGCCCTCATCTTGCATGACTGTGCTCTCGATCTGTGCAGCGCCGCCAGCACTGGCTGCTGCCAAGTCAGTGTCTGCTGACTGACGCTGAACAATGGCAGGAGAGGGACTTCTCAGCCCACCTGTGAGACTCAGGAGCGCATCTGATGGTTGCTGCCATGCTGTGTGACTGGTATCGAGAGCCTCTTGGAGACCTTGATCTGTGTCTGCTGAGTCTGGGTATGCAGTGGCTGTGGGTAGGATGCAGACTGGGTCCATGAGTGCAAGGTCCATGCCTGCTGACTCAAGCTGAGCAGAGGTTTGGATTTGACCAGCCGGAGCATTTGTCAGTGCAATGCCTGATTGGCCTGATCTGAGGTGTACAGTTGAGGTGACAGAGGATGTGGCTGCAAGGTTGAGCTGTGAGGCGTCTGCTGTCTCATGCTGTGTAAGCAGATTGGGCTGAGCACAGTGGTCTGCTGTGACATTGGGGCTGTTTTGGTGCAGGGCATAGCAGGGGCTGGCTGTGCCCTGACTGCCCTTGTCTGACACCATGCAGAACAAGTCAACAGCGCTGTGGTTGACTTGGCTATCAATGACATTACTCTCGGGCAACTTCTCCTGGTTTGGGCTGCTGTCTGAGTTTAAATCCTGTCTGCCAACATCCCTGCTGAGCACAGTATGTCTGTCCGTGAGAAGCCGCTGCTTGGCAATGTCCATGCAAGGACTGACTGGCTTGTCTGTCCTGCTTGTGTGTGCATCTGTGCCTGACTCCTGAGCTGCGGGAGAGAGTGTGTCTGAAGCCCCCGGAGCTGCTGGGTCTGAGTCCTGAGGTGTATGTACTGATTGAACTGAGATTCCTGCAACATCACCTGACGTGCTGTCAGGTGGTGTCTGCCCAGCACGTAGCATTGTCCTCTGCTCTGCCTCACGCATGGTCTTCAGTCTGCCCGCCAGCGGCAACTGACTGTTGCTGCTGCTGGACCAGCCAGCTGGCTCACACATCTGGACAGATGCACCCAAGCGTGACCCTGATGAGCAGAGCGGCCCTGCGTCGCCTGGCTGCTGTGAAGATGCAATGGTGTCTTGTCTTGGCTTGGACTTGTTTGGGATCTGACCATGGCTTGAAATAGCCGAATTATCAGGGGCATTGTGTGGGCTTGCAGGAGCAGGGCTGCTTGAAGCTGGCCCAGGGCTGCTTGCAGACAGCCCAGGAGTGGTTGCAGACCTAGGAATGGTTGCATCCCTAGCGCTGTCTACAGGGCCAGAGCTCAATGCAGCCCTGCGGCTGTTGCACAAACCCCCAGGGCTGCCTGCAGGTCCCAGGCAGTCTGGGCTGGTACAAAGCAATGTGGGACTGTCTTTGGGGACTGGGCATGGACTATGCTGGGCTCTCTCTGTGCTGTCTGCACAGGCAAGCTGTTTGCTGTTGCTGACTGGACCTGCATCACGAGCAGGGATGCGCAGGGGCAGGACTGTGCCCAGTTGCCCTGACGCCTTGGGGCTGAAAGTGTTGTGTGAAGACACACCAGCAGCAGCCAGAGAACATTTCTGCCTGCTAGTGATTGCTGCTGCAACAGTCGTCAAACCACTGAAGCTGCTGCTGACAGCTGACTGGCCTCTGCTGCTGTCAAGAGCTTGTGCTGTAGCTGCCGACTGTACTGGCAAGCTTGCCCACATCTCCTCAGAAGGATGCTGCAGAACAGCAGCAGCCATGCCCTCTGCCAACCTTTGCTGATTTGGTGTGCTGATCTGAGGGATCAGCGCATCATGGTGCTGCGTTGGTGCCTCAGGTTGCTCTGTCTGCAGCTCTGGTTGGTCTGTTGGCTGTCCTGTGCTGAACTGATTACCAGAACACTTTTGGGCACTGCTGGCTGCCTGCTGCTCATTATGACAGCTGGGCATGTCTGGAGAGACAACACTGGTGGAGTTGGAGAGCAGTCCTGGGCTCTGCTGCTGTCTTTCTGCTTGAGGATTAAGTTTGCTGACAGGCGCTGACAGACCATCATTGGTGACAGGCGCTGACAGACCAATGACAGTGCTCTGCCTCTGTGTAGCAGGTAGCAAAGCCACACAGGCTGACTTGTGACTGTCAGTCATGGTGCTTGTGCCCAGGCCAATATCTGCCTGGGAACCACTGGCACTGTAGGTGCTCATGGCAGCATGAAGACCAGGTTCTGCGCCCATGTGTGTGCACGTCTGAGCATCAGTGGGAAGCTGCCGGCAGCTGACTGGGCTTGGGGGAGATGAAGAAGCAGGGAACCATGCAGAGGCTGTCCTGATGGCGCCCACAGGCAGAAGAATGTCATGTGCTGCTGGACTCACATAGGCTGGGCCTATAGGCACTGAAAGGCTGCTGACTGGCAGACTGAGAGGGCCAATTGGAGGAATGGGAGAAGCAAGTGGCTGACTGGAGGAGCCAGAAGGCAGACTGGGAGGACCAATGGGCAGGGGCAGGCTGCCAATGGGAAGCCCAGGGGAGGTAACAGGCAAAAGGGGGCTGCAGTCTGGGAATGGAGCTGAGTGACCAGTAAGCATTGGAGTGACAGCTGACGTCACAGGAGAGGAAGTTTCTGCCAGCAGATCAGTCATGCCACGTGACTGCAGCTCAGGAAGGCTGGGTTCTGAAAGAGGCAGCGAAGAGGAAGCAGCTGGTGCAGCAGCTGCAAGAAGCTGAGACAGAAATGCTTGCAGGTCTGTCAACTCAGACTCGGCTCTCTGAGCCCTATGAGTCAGCTGAAGATTCTGCAGCTCCAGCCTGCATGCAATCAAGGCACGTTGCAAGTCAATAATAACAGTACAACACAATGGGGCTTAGCTAACAGGCATCAGGTGCATGCAACACAAGTCAGCCCCCTCAAAAAGTAGCTTGCTAGCATCCCAGGGTCACAATCATCAGAGACATCTCTGCCTGAAGATAGCCATGATGGGTTTACAGCAACATCTACAAAGTTGTAGTACACGGACTAGTGCTACTGATGTCAACACAATGAAGGCAAACTCTTCTCGTCACCACTACAAGCTGTTGCAGAGCTTTCGCTGACAGATATGCATGCAGATAGATGTGCATGTGTCATGCACAGCAAACAATGCAATTGGGAGTGTAATGCATGTTGCGTAGCAAGATACTGTGTAGAATCAACATGCAAAGCAGTGCCAAGAAGCTCACCGCTGGATGTCAGCCTGCTGGGATTGTGCTGTGTGCTGAGCCTCCAGATTTGAGTCATGAACATATTTCTTGACAGCATCTGCAGGCAGCATCTACATTAGAGGCCATCAGCGGGAGAGACGAATGTGGTGCGTTGAGTTTTGCATAAGCAGCTGAGCTACATGGTGATGCGTGGTGACGTGTGCAAGAGGGGTTTGATCTGCAATTGCTTGCACATGTGACACAGCACTGCCCATTCTACAAGGTTGCACCTCGGTCTTACAAACATGTAGCTGGTTTTTTTTGCCAAAAACGTCTCACATTCTAGTGAAGCTGTGTTCTAGTGACAATGCATCTTGTAGCTCAGAGTACTCTCAGCAATCAAAGTGCTCCACACTCTAAATGTACAAGCCTTGCTTGCTCAGCACTTTCGTAAGGTCAACAGTTTGGTCAGCACTTTGGTAAGCACTTTGGTAAGGTCAGCACTTTGGTAAGGTCAGCACTTTGGTGAAGGTTCTGAGCTCACCAGCAATGGCATTGGAGGCTTCCAGCTCTAGCTTTGTCTTCATAATCCCCGGTGTGATGGGAGCCAATGCAGCAACACCACCCCGTACTGCATCACAGTCAAAGTAAGAGCTTCTATAGAGAACCAAAACTGGCTGCCTCAGATGGTGGTCAGCAAATCTAGTCAAGATTTGGTTGTGCAGCACTTTTTGTGGTGGCACTGTGTGTAAGAAAAGAAAAGAATCAGCCTACACCTTTCGGCGTCAATTTGATCAGAAGCCAAGTATTATTCCTGGCTGCCCAGGGGGCATTGTGTGTACATTCATGCCCACCATTGCTTGGCATTGTCATTGTAGGGTGCAAAGCTATGTTCCTTTTTATCAAACATGTGCCCCCACAGGAAGATGTACCACCCATTGCTGCCAATGTTGAGCTTGTGACCAGCCGGCAAGCATGCCTGCCGATGCTGTGCTCTGACAATGCTCAACAGGTGTTCCAATGCATAGCTTCAGCTGCAGTGAGCGCTGCCAATGCTGGCATTGTATACATGTAAGCAATGAACACACCTGGCAGTGGCGGTTGTCTGGGTGCTGTCTGTCTCTGTCTCTTGCCTATAGGCATACCAGCCTGTTGAGTGTCAGGCGTCTGCTGTGCAGATGCTGCCTGGGCTGGTGCTGATGCCATGGCCTGAACAGGCTTGGCTGCTTGAGCGGTTGTAGCCTTGCGCTTGCGGGGTGCTTTCACACCTGGCAGTTTCATACCCAGAGCCTGAGCTACCTGCATGGCACAGGATGACACTTACTATTGTATTATTATTATACCACTTGTGCCACATGTCATACCACTTATACTACTTAGTATGCCACTTATAATACCACTTATTATACCGCTTATACTGTGTTTACGTACTATTGTTAAAACAACTACCGTTGTCATTATTTTCATTACTGTTACTCACATACATTTCTTACTATGCTGCTGCGTCACTGGCACCACGGATATACCGTGCATGCTTGCAATTTGCTGCAGAAACCTGAGCAAGATGCAGCTGTAGATTTGCCGCAATTCATACAAGGTGGCATGCATAGCAAGAGATAGGCTGAGGCTGTAGCAACTGGTATGTTGTATGATGGTGGCACACACCACAAGCTCAACTTATGAGAACAAAGCAGTCTGACACTGCTTCTGATATGAGATGTCCTGAACAAGCATGTCATGTGAGGGCTACTCACCCCTGTCTTGCTTCTGAAGCGGCGCCCATCTGGAGCATGATAGTACTGCAAGCACCACACATCACTGACATATGCTATATGATGATGTACACGTCATGTATATACACACATATAGACACACTGTGTATACGTGTATGACACTGCAATGTTTTGTCACGGCATGGCAGTGCCAACATGCAAGCGTGCCAATGCATGCATGGTAATTTATAACATGTCCAGCTGCAGAAGTATTGAGCGTATGCACAAGCTCCTTGCTGCATTATGACTGTGCTACAGCATGCACACACCACATTCTCAGTTGTGCCAAACATGCATGCACCACATCCTCAGATTGTGCCAGACATGCACGCAGCTGCAGTACCTTGTCAGAGGTGCCATCAGCGCGTGGCTTGGTGGTAACCTTCCAGTCTGCTGGCAAAGGCACACCTGCATTTAAAGGGGGAGTTCATAGAAGGCATGCCCTCTATTGAAAGGGGGCATTCCCTCTGATGCCCTCTGACTACCCCCAGCAGGGAAATTTATGGTACTCTGCTGACTCTGTGACTTGGCTCAGTCCTGTGATGCTGTCTTACAATGCTTGCTGATTCAACACACACAGCAGGCGAATGGATTGTTGCATTGTTGCCTGCTGTGATGAAATGTCAAGCATGAGCGTTTCAAACACACTTGAGCAGAGTAAAGGCTTGAAGCATCACCAGGGGCTAGCATCTCAGTTTCTGGGGGTTCCGTGGCCTCTGAGTCAGCAGCATTGTTCACAGCAGCTGGTAGCACAACAGACAAACTCTGAGGTTTAGGCCTGACAGCATCAGCACCACTGGCATCAGATGGTGTGCTGACTTCTGTTGGAGTCAAGTCCATTTGCATGCCTGCAATGATGGTGCATCAGCTTTTGGTGGACGCTGTGATGACCACATGTTTTTCAGAAAGTTGCTGTGTTCTTTGGGAGGCACAAGCACCATGACCAGCTATAGGAGGCTGCTTGCCCCTTTAGATGCACAACAGGCGGGCCTGGCAGGCAATTGATGGTGTGAAAAAGCCAGCTGAGTGATTGTTCACAATGATCTGATGGGTCAGAAGACGATGCAATTGACAGACGTAAGCGTGGTGATGGTATGGACGCATAGACTCCCAGCCGCACTGGCACAGAACAATCACCTGAGACTGACTCTTGCTTGGCAGCAGCATCAGCTGCACCTGTAGCTAGATTTGCCAGGTGAGGAGCTTTAGTCAAAGCTGCAGGAGCAGCAGCAGCAGCAGCAGCAGCAGGACTGTTCTGTGAAGGAGTTGCAGTAGCCCTAGGGTTCAACAGCATCCCTGGAGCCAGCTCAGCAGCAAGGTCATCAGAGCTTGTTGGGGAGGGTGGTGGCGAGGGGGAGGGGGAGGGGGTGGGGGTGGGGGTGGGGGTTTTGGTGCCCCGCCTAGGTCTGCCCCTAGGGCGGAGGGCATGGTCCACAGGGCCCTGCCAGGAGGGGTCCTTGGAAGTTGATGGCGAAGCTGATCTGGCAGCTGGGACAGCAATCAGCTTGCGAGGCCTTCCTCTGGGCTTTGCTGGCTTTGCTGCAGCTGCAACAGCAGCTGCTTCAGCTGCTGCCTCCGCTGGAGTCCTGCATGGACATCAGGCTTCAGTCATTGCTGCTGTTGCTGCTGATCATGAGCGCCATGTGAGCCATCAGCAGCAAGTCTGATGTCACCCATGAGTGCCAGACACGAATGCTAGCAGAGGCTCACTGTGTGGTATGTCGCACGCATGCATTTGCCCTGTATTGCAATGTTGTACACACAGTTCTGCTGTGCTACACCTCCAGAGTACACATGGAGATGCTTATGTTGATACGCTGTTTGCGTCAATCTGCCAGGATTGACGATGCAGCCTCCGTTATCATGAAACGTCATGCATGCAAGCCAGAGTGACTCATGCACACAGCTTTACATCATGCACGCACGCTTTGTATTGCGCACATTGGCTTCTGCCACACCTATGATCAATATTGCAGATGTGCTACCAACAGTGCAAGGCAGCAGTGCTGATGCACAAGCCAGTGACCTGAAACACCGCAAGCTGGAAAGCAAGAACAACCTGAAATAATGCAAGCCGGACATGAAGAACAACCTGAAACTCTGCAAGCTCTACATGCAGGAAGCAAGAGAACTGGATCTGCAATGCTACACACACAGGCCCAATGTCTCCCCCTCAAAGTGGTCCACTCTCATCATCACCTGCAGATCTTCTTCTTCATTACCTGTATATCTTCTTCTTCAGCATGGTGGCACTGGAGGTGTCCGGGGTGACAATGCGGTCCTCTAAAGCGTCACACTCCACCATGCTCAGATCGATGAAACTGAACTTGCGAGTCCACATACCCACAAGGGACTTCACAGAAGGAACCACCAGCCACTGCACGCGCAGGCCTACCAAGATGTCCTCAACTACCTGCATCAAAGCGCTGCATGAATCTCACAAACAGGACACTTTTGCATGATCAGCGGCCACTTGCATGTTGGGTATATCAGTGCCAGGAAACACAGGCTTCAGGTGTGACGAGCAGCCACAGGACAAATGCAGGCTAGCTCACATGTCCTCAATTGCACACGGCACAGCTTACGGTCAGTCCTGATGAGTCATGAGGCCTGGCGCTGTCCTCTGGGCCTTCTGCAGATTGTGAAATGAGTCATCTGAATGCAGCCCAAAACAGCTGTCCCTCAGAGTCCTGTACCATGCTGTTACAGTGCCTTTGTTTTGAGCACCGCCATTGCTGCTGTATTCTTTTGTAGCCTGACTCTCAAATCTGCACCTGGGTATGTGCATGCAATCATGCGACAAGCAAGGCGTAGGGCACCTTGAGAAGGCGCTTGCAGTTGCCCTCACGCCGGTAGCCTTCCTTGGTGGCCACAAAAGGCATCTCTGCAAACTTGTTGCCAAACACCCTGCCACAGACCAAAAGCTGGTAAAAGTCAGGTCTGCAAAGAGTAATGGCTGGGTCAGCAAAACTCTGCTCAACAGCAACGACTACATCTTGAAGTATAAAGGGGTTCGACTACATCTTGAAGTATGAAGGGGTTTGGCACCTTAGGGTAGCCACGCTGACTAGGGTTGCATTCTTCCTCAGCAGCAAGACTCTGAAGTTGCCTACAAGCCACAATCACAGCTCAGCTGAGTTGCAGCAGCTATCACGCTCACTAATCTAGTGACCACCGAATACTAGCATTGTCAGAGGGATACAGAAGCTGAAATTAGACTTACTGAAGTCATGTTGATCATCTTCAGGAGCATCATCAGGTGACTCATAGTTGGTACACACCATCTCTATCAGTTCCTTCCCGTCATCCATCTCCAACGGATCTGCACATATTGCAGAAGCTTTGCCATGTGTTGTAACTCAGAAGCTGTGCCATGCGTTGTAACTCAGAAGCTATGCTATGCGTGATTCAGTCCTGTGTGGCATCATCTCATTGCATCTGTAGCAATGTCTGCCTATTTAGCAGCCGCAGCAATATTGTCTGCCTGTTTAGCAGCAGAGGCTTGCTGGAACTTGGTGTACAGGGGCTACTTACCAAAACAGCTACGGAAGATACGCAGGGCAGCATCTGTAGCATTCTGGCTGCCTGTACTCAGACCAGTAAGATGTCAGTATATGCAGCTGAGGTGAATGCAACCGCCTGCAGCTTGCACGAGAGCTGTTGTCTTACCTTTGCAGCTACAGTCATACTTGACAAGCTCGCTGCTGTATGCAGTATCTCCTGGAAAAGGCATCCTGCCCTGACTGGTGCGAGCTGCAAGACCCAAGCTTACTCGACTGCATTCCTACAAGTGGAGGCACTGTGTTCAGTCCCCAAAAAGACAGTGCACGGCGGCGCTTGGTAGTTTATGACCTTACTTGGCTGCAGAACCAGTCATTTCCTGCTTCTAGTGCCTGTGGAGACACTGGAAGCCCTGCGAGACATGGCGTAACGAACTCTGAACGAATGGCAGTGATGGGTTTGTCCTGCTTTGCATTCCGCCGCATTTACACTCGTGCGCTGCTTCAGCGATCAGGGACCAGATACCTGTAGCCTTTTCTTCGCACTCCACATGGGATCCCTTGTCTTGACAACACGCGCATAGTATGAAAGTTCTAGGTCCGAAGCCTTGCTGTATGTCGCCGCGCTTGCAGTGGACACAGCAGTTCTCCTCTGCGGCCCAGCACGATGTCATATCAACACCGTCTTAGTTTCAGCTCAAAGTGACTGCTGTAACTGCATGGAGCACGTATCACAACTCAGAGCTCCGCAGCGTGCAAACCTACTTCAACGAACACGACGCGCCGCTCGCTGCTGCAAGCTATGCTGTGTCGGTCTCCTGCTGCGTTGACCTATCGCGCTGCAAATTTGAATCTGCAACGAAGAAGAGGAGCTTTTCAAGTTGTACAGTCAGAAGACTCTTCTGAGAGGAGATTGCAGAGTCTGATCACTGATGAAGTCTTCTACTCAGTCTCTTCAAGACTTTCAACGAATTGAGCAAACACAACGCGCAAGTGGACGGGAAATCACATTCTAGCAATCGTGAACAATCATTGCATTATGCTGCTTCAGAAGCTTTATGCTGAAGCATTGCGCTGAAGCATCTTAATTGTGACATTCTCATCAACGACATTGAGCCAGCGCGGCTAGCACTCAACAAGTCTTCAATAGAGGACCCATGCAGATGCAATTTCATCGGAGGCTTGGTGTACTTCTGACCATTTGGTTAGTGAGTAAGGTAGGGCTTACCTGACCTGATGTGTACACACATGAGCTACATCATGACTACATGTTGACTGATCAGTTGACAAATCTTAGGATTAAATCTGAGCAACGTTGGTCTCAAAGTAGGAAAATGAATCAGCATGACGGTCAGGGGCTGCTTGCTGCATGGTGCAACCGAATGTGTGCAATTTCGGTAGAAGTTAATCTGCCCAGATTGTACGCTGTGTACGTGTACTGCATGCATATAAAAGCTTCACATGCATACAACCAATATCGGTTGAGTAATTGTCACTTGAGGGCAGACATGTATCTGCGCACACGACTATAAACTCTTTCATGTCGAGAAATCTGACTACAGTAGAATGAGAAATCTGAAGCAACTGCTGCATAATACTTGGTCCAGCAGAGAGCCTGCTAAGACTTAGGTGGCCACAGTGCCTGCATAGCATGACACGTCATGACTGTGCCAAACGCTTTGCCACTGCAACATACAGGTGAGCAATCATGCGCATTGCTTTTGATGAATGTTACAGCTGTATAATATGCTGGGCTGTTTTTGAGGATAGGTGGATACTGTGGTGAATGATGCAGCATTGACTGAGTAGCGATGCGTTTGACGCAATCATACTTGGCAACCCATGTTACTGGCTTGAGGCATTTGCAAAAGCCAAATGTGCCTGCAAACCCTATGTGATGTGCCAGCATTTGGTTTGGTGTCATGCTTGTTGACCAAAAAAGCAGAGTATGACAGCATAATGCACCGAAAAGTTTGATCGCCATGTGCATCAACTCTTTGCTGCATTTTCCTGCAGCATTGAGCACCTTCAACAAGACTGGCATGGTTACATGCAGCAAACACGCAATCCTTTGTGACAGAAACACCAGGCAGACCAGGTACCTTGTGTTACTGAGTCAATCTACAAGTGCTCACTGGATAGCCGCAATGCATGCTGAAGATTGCAGCATTGTTGGTGCATCTCCTGCTCCAAAAGCTGTCTTCTGCTATACGCGTCCTCTGACTGCGCATTGCTGGCGTGCTGCTGCTGCGCATCAGCAGATATGTGCCTTGTCACCCAAGCTTCTTGTCTCCCTGCATGCACATCAGCTATAGCTCAGCCTACTTGGCAGCAGCAAACGAGGCATGGCCCTGCACGACCATGTCATGACCCTCAGGTTGTATCAAGGCACCTGATGTCCTGAATGTACACAACAGGGCTAACTTGCAGTACAGAGTCTGCAATTTGGGGAACACCTTGCCACCAAGAGGGCAATGGTGATACTATTGTTGAAGTCAGCAGGCAATTGTATCAGCTCAAAAAGGACCTTGTATACATGACCCTATCCAGGTTTTGGACACATGATTATGAGAAAAAGAGCAATAGCGTGTCGGCATACATGCAACCATCACAAAGCATTGATGGGCTGAACACATGTGACAGCTGTCATGCAACAGATGGGGGCTGTGCCATTGATCTGAAGTGACAGACCTTCAGCAGAGGACTGCATCTGCATCTCAGCTTGAGGCACCCATACAGCAGCCGCCTGAGAAGAGGAAGACTGGGCACTCCTCCGGAATGCATCCCTTCTGTAGGGCTGCTGGAACCCTTCAAAGGACAGCTGACACTGCTCCTGAGACCTTTTCATAGAAACGCCACTGCCAAGACTGAGCAAAGGGGACGAACAGAGCGCTGCTGCAGTGTTGCTCAAATCTGCCCTCAGATCTGCTGGAGCAGCCTGAGGTGCTGTGAGCAGCTTCACAGCATGCGTCACTGCAGTTCTGAGCTGAGCTGCTGCCTCAGAGTATGGCTCCCAAGCACTGCCCACAGGCTGCTCAGCAGATTGGCCCTGTTGGTATCCTGTGGGACTGGGACTGCTGCTTGGGGATGGCAAGTGATGCTGTTGCCATGCACCTGGCAGGGGGGTTGATGCAAACATGGGGGCAAAGCCAGGGAACAGCCCAGGGCTGTGTGCCGATGCCCTGGAACTGACTGCCTCTGGTGTGCTCCATAAGGCTTCTGGGCTGTTCTGCTGACTGGAAGCAAACGCCTGCTCTTGAGTGTGACTCAGAACCGGTGTGAACTCCTGCGATGACTCAGATCCCAGCTGAGACAGTGCCCTCTGCCAGGAAGCAACAGAGGAAGAAGGTGAGATGAGCCCGTTGTTGCTTCCTGAGAGCTCTGAGGCAAAGTCCAGCACGACAGCATCTGAGCCTAGTGAGCTTGAAGCCTGCGTGTGCTGATGTGCAGCACTGGTCTGAGCATCTGACAGTGTGCTAGCCTGCTGCACTTGCTGCTGCTGCTGATTATGATGTGCTGTCTGTTGCTGGGAATGCTGACTGACAGCCTGCCCATGCCTCTGCTGATCACGGTTGCCACAGCTACTGTGACCACTGCTCTGCTGGTGATTCAGGCTTACAGGTGTGTTGGGACCTGACTGCTGGTTGTCACCTGGGACAGAGCGGTCCCTGGAGTTGGCAGGGGACAAGGCAGATGAGTCTGTGCCACTTGGAGCAGACTCAGACTCATCAAGGGCATCAATGGGGTGACTGCTAAGGGGGGTAGGGGGCGTGTCAGCCAGCAGGCCCTGCCAGCTGGGGGTGGCAGGGTCCTGAAGGACAGGGCATGCAGCACCAGATGTCCTTAGGGCAGGGCTGACCCCTGCAGCCCCAGGTGACCCCAGGTTGGGACCAGAGGTTGTGGAGTCAGCTTCCCTTGGGACAGGACTGCTGCTGCGTGCTGAGTTTGGTACAGCAGTCTGGGCTGAGTTGTCAAAACTTGACAAACCTGGTGGCATAGCAGCTAATGCATGACCTGCCTGTAGTACAACGGCAGACTTACATTGCAGGGGCACCACTGGTGTAAGCTGGTGCTGCTGGTGATACCTGGCACTGGCATCAGCTTGCAGAGCAGTTCCTGACTGTCTGTCAGACATGGGCTGCAGCTGCGCTTGCGTCTGCTGTTGAGCAGTGTGCTGGCGTGGAGTGTTGCCAGATGCAACAGCAGGGACAGTGAAGCAGGTGAAGCTGGAATGGGAGGGGAGCCTTGCACTGGGAGCAGCTGCTGAGATGTCAGCCTTTGTCTTGGCTGTAGCCTTAGCATGTCTGCCCTGCATGTGTAATTCAGGGACTTTGCTTTGAATTTTGTGCGTAGTGTCAACATAGAGCAATGGTGTGCAGCATGTCAAGGTGCATAGCATCCACCCTGTTACAAGCAAGCACAGGAGCCACATGCCCTTTGATTTGTAGCTTCTAGTGTGAATTTTGACATAAATGCTGAAGATGTGATGCTGCCAGTGCTTCGTGTAATCAAGAGGAAAGGCACATGCCATGATGAGCCTTTCAAGTCGACACAATTTCAGGTGAGATTTGGCAACAAAGGTCCTGCTGGAACACATGAGCGCAATGCAAGGAAAAGTTTGATCCTATGACTTCACGCAACAATTCATGCAGAAATGAACATTGCTTACATCTTGCACAGCCATGAGTCATGCAGAAGATCATGTAAAGCTGAACGCTGCTTACTTGCTTGGCAAGAGCAATGAATGATGAATGGTAGCTGGATGACCGCACTCGCAGAGGTGCCAGTTCCTCATCAGCTCTACTCACAGCAGCAGCATCAGCATCAGCAGCTGCTGCAGCCTTTGCCCCAGCCGGCTGCTTGGCCTTGCCTGCGCTCTTCTTCCAGAAGGCCAGAGCAGACCACCTCTTAGACTTGCCAGTGCTGCTGACCCTGGAATTGCTCTTCATCTCCTGCAAAGCACATGTAATGTCACCCCAGCAAGCCCATCTGGCCTTTCAGGTTGTACCAGATGCTTGAGCATGTCACTGACAAAGATGCCTTGCAGCTGCACTCTGTGCAGTGACTTAGTCAAAACAATAGCGCTCATCAATTGTACGGATTGTGCAGAAAAGCATGGCACAGAGGATGATTGTCATGCTTATTAGGCTGTCTTGCAATTTGTTTGGTCTCACAAGATCAGGAGATCAGATCATCATGACCTGATGACACTGTCATCAAACACATGAAACCAATAGCTTACCTGAGATGGAGTGCAAGACACTTGAGCGCTGCTTTTGCTGGATGCAGCCCCCATGGGGGAAGTCTGACTGGCGCCTTGCATGCCTGTTGAGCTGCTGCATACATCTGACAGCTTGTCCAGCAGCAGTGCGTCTGAGACAGCATACACATCACCTCTTGCAGCACTGGCGGCTGCAACGCTGTGTGTCCTGGGCAGCATCTTTCCCAACATCCTGTTCCCAGTCTCTGCTTGTATGACTCCGACCTCAGGCAGAGGAAGACCCACAGGAACAGCAGATACAGCACGGCTGTGGCTGCGCTCAGCACTGCCATTTGCAGGTCTCTTATCTTCATCACCACGGGCCACAGAAGAGTAACTGTTGGCAACAACCCTTGCGCTGCTAGCAGCAACAGCAACAGCTGGTTTGCTGGACTGGACAGCACTGGATGTCAAAGCATCACAGGTGCTCTGGACAGCACCTCTGCTGCTGCTGCTGACATCGGCCTTAGGTGCATCAGCGCAGCTGTTCCAGGCAGCATGGGCAACACCACTGCCAGGGTGCCTGTCAGCTGTGCTAACAGAGGAGCTCGTGCTGGTGCCAGCTGTAGAAGTAGCTGATGCAGCTCCTGACTGACTGCCAGTACCCAAAGCACCAGGAGAGTTGCGTCGTGTCTGTACTGCAGACGACTCCTGAAGCACCGCCTGCTGGGGGTCTGCATCACCTTTGACTGACATGGGGCTGGCCCCCAGGGCAAAGGTCGGCCTGCTTGCTGGCTGAGGTGTTGGTTCATGATGCAACTGCTCACCGAGTGCAGCTGTGAGGGGCATTGCAGGAGCATCAGCTGCCTCACCATTGGTGTGAGAGTCCCCAGAGGTGGATGTCTTTGGAAGCAGGTCAGATATCTGCGGCAAGGCGTGACCGTCAGCATCATGGCTGACATCAGCTGCTGAGGTGGCTGTGTGTGAGTCAGTGCCTTGTGGGTGCAGACCCAGCAAGACTGGTTCAACAGCCAGCACTGGAGCCTGATGCTGGCTGATCTGCCTTGCAGCAGTCTGGCTGGGGGGTGGTTTGGGGTGAGCAGGAGTAGATGAGCTGGTGAGACGCTGCTGTGCGCCCTCCTGTGGAGTGGACTTGGGCCCAGGAATGCTTTGTGAGCTGTCCACGCCATCTGCATGTACACTTGATACTATGTCGAGCACATCGTAAGTCATTTCTCCTCCTGGCTTGAATGCTAGATGCCCTGGCCTTAAACTGTAAGGCTTAAAGCACATTGAATGTGATGCGCAACAGCATCAATTCTGTAAAGCAACAGCTTCATGTTCAGCAATGAACTCATGCTCAGATTTGGAGGCAGATTGTAAATTGCAAAATGAGGTCAGCCATGCCAAAGTGGCTCATGCTGCAGTCAGGCCGGTCAATACAACAAGACCCGCCAAGAGCTACAGTTTTATAGCAGGACTGACACCGCTTGCACAGTCAGTGATCTACAGACAAGGCAGGTGATGACATGATAGCGTATGATGTATACCTGGTGACGCTTTGCACGGAACTGGCAGCCTTGATGGTGACAGAGCAGCAGCCCTCTCAGCATCCCTGGACGCCTGTTGAGGGACACCCAGATCCCCAGTCTTCCTCTGCAGTCTGTCTGTGCCAAAGGTGCGAGGCTTGGGCCGGTACGCTATCTTGGTGGGCGTGTGGCGGTTGGGGTGAGCAGTGGGGGCAGGGGTGGGTCTGCGCGGGGTGAGATCAATGTGTCTGCTAGACAAGGCGCCTGCCTCACACTCAAAAGCTGGATTGCTTGCCAGCTGACCCAGGTCTAGCAGGGCGTGGCGGGGGTGATGCCTAGGAGGGGGACCCTGTAGTCAACAATGTTTTCAGCACAGCTTACTACATTCTCAAAGCCCCATTTGGGCCTGTGTGACAGTTTTTGGGACAGAACAAGCATTTTGCTGCAGGCTCTTTGCCACAAATGGAACTAATATCAGGAAGCGTGATGATGATCAACTGATGTGCAAAATGGTGGTCATCACAGTTTGCGCAAGCTTTTTCCAATGAAAGTGTGGATTTTATTGCCAGTACATGACATGGTTGCAGCCGCATTCATTCAATTAAATGGCGTCTGGGTCCATGCTGGGGTCAAAAATGTACAGACTAAACCTGATATACACCAGACGTCTTCATTTTGTAAACAGATACATGTACAGATGCACCATGCACAGTCCCCAGGACCATGGCACCATACAATTATGAGTACACATGGCTGATCTGTACCTTGAAACCCTTGTTTGAGAAGCTGTTGTCATAAGCAGGGTTCTCCAGTGTCACTGTATCACCTTCCTCGCAATCAAATTCATCCAGATCATTCACTCCAGGATAGCACCTGCATTGAACAATTATTGTTCATGTTATTGCTCATATTACATGAGCATGTACTTGCAAAAGTGTACATGCAGGTGGCTATGGAATAGTACATGCATGTGCATCAAAGACTGTGGAATTGCACAGTCTTTGATGCATGTGTCACACATCAGCAAGTTCATTGGCTCGGGGATGCAACACCATGTCACCATGCTGGATGGGAGTGTTGATGAAAAGAGTGCACCATCCGAGTGTAGCAAGCCAATGCATATGCATAACGGCCGGTCTGCTGGGTTGGGAAGAAAGAAACCAACAATAAAGCAAACAAATGCCTGAGCAACAGGACACCCATGCACAGCTTCAGGAAATGATTGAGTCTATGTGGCAAGACTGCAGCATACCTGTGCATCTCAGCTGCAGATGGGGGTGTGGTGAGCCCACTCAAGCCAGTGAACAGCCCCAATGCAGGGGTTGCCTGTCTAGGCCATGCATCTGGCGTCGCCTGACCTGCAGCTGCTCTTGAAGATGACACTGCTGAGAGCAAACCTGCCTGCCCTGCCACTGGATCATCTGGTGTTGCCTGGTTTGACACCACACCTCGACTTGTCTGAGCTGAGCATGTCTCTACAGCCTGAGGACGCAACAATGTTGCACCCATGGGACTGATGATCTGGTTGGCTGGCAGCAGGGGATGAGGTGTCAGGTTGCCTGCCTGGGCTCTGGCATGAGCCAGTGATGCAGCAGGAGCTGCCTGATGAGAGAGCTTGGGCGTGGCTTGATCTGGCAACGGCATGGGGGGTACTTGTGGTGGCAGGGGGCTTGCTGGCGCGCTGAGCAAAGGGGTCTGCTCTGGCACTGCAGCAGAGCCTGGAGAAGCAAGAGCGTTCAGCCAAGCCAGCATTGGGGTTGATGGTGGCCGCAATGACTGTGAGGAATGCGAAAGGGAGGATGAGCTATGACTGCCGGACAAGTCTGCTGCTTGACCTGCTGCTGACAGACTACTGGTGTTGTCAGGCAGCTGTGCTGCTAGCGTCTGGGCTTGAGACACAGGTGCTGAAGCTTCATAGCGCTCCGACTGATCTGCCAACAGAAGGGCTGCTTCTGGCCTGTTTGTGGTAGCAGATGCTGAGGCTGAAGCAGCAGCATGCATGCTGCCTGCCTCACCAGCTCCTGGGTGTGTAACAGCAGGGCCCAGGAGGCCTGCCAGAGGCTGAACTCCCTGCTCCTGGCCAGGTTGTGACAGTGTGTGCTCTGACACTACGGTGCTGCCATGCATGGCAGCGCCCACTGTTTCCATTGAGGAACCAGCTATCCTGCTGCTGCTGCTGCAGTTTACTGTGTTCACTAAAGCAGGCTGACTGTGTCCGGCAAGCTCGCTCACAGCATCAACGTCACATGAACTTGCAACCCGGGCCTTGCTGACAGCTGCTGCTGATGCCCTGGCACGCACGTCTGGCCTGTTGCTGGCAACAGCATGAGCAAACGCCTGTGATGCTGTGTCATGAGGCTTGCATGCTGCCCAGCTGTCATCTATTGGCTCAGATGCCAGCTGCGCTTTGGTGAGCTGATCTTCAGCTGAGTAAGCTTCAGGCTCATTATCTGCACCCATGGCAGACCTGGTCTCAGACCAGGCAAACGTTTCCCCAGCACTCACAGAGTCACCCTCATCTGCAGCTGTACAGTCCTCGGCTGAAGCTGCTTTGTGCTCAGACTCAGCAATTCCACGAGCAGTCTCCTCTGTCTTCTGCTGGGTCTGGATGAAGAGCTCAGGACTCTGACCAGGGTTGATAGACGGGATGCCAGTGGGCGAGAAGGAAAGCCTGAAGGAAGGCTGGATGCTTTGGGGAGCTGGTGTGGCAGCTCTGGAAGTGGCTGGGGCAGCAGGGGCCTTTGGGTGGCGGTGAGGGAGAGACTGAAGCATGTGCTCCAAAGCCTGCAGTTGGCTGTGAGGTGACTTTGCACTGAAAGGGGAGACTGCACTGTGCCTCAGTTGTGAAGCAGCACTGCTGCCTGACTGCTGGCTGTGTTGGGGCGATAGATCCGTTGACCCTTTGACAACCTGCAAGCCAGATGCACATCAGTGTAAGCACAAGTCACAAGCATGCTTCATCACAGATGCTGATATTTGCACAGAGTAGAATCTAAGAGTGGAGCCGTTCATTGTACAATGTTTTGTTGTGGTCAAATTTTGCATGCTCCTCAGCCCAATACACAGCAAGACGTGGCCATGCAGACTTGACACATCATGCATGTGTGCAGCACACCACAGAGCGACTTGGCAACCACTCCTGTTGCATGGCAAGTGGGCAATGCTTCTGGCAGCAGTGCCATCACACCTTGGAGGCGGCTGTAGAAGGTTCCTGTGTGGCCCCATCAGCAGCGGCTATGCCTGACCTGGAAAGCACCCCTTGCAGACTACCAGTGCTGTGCCTCTGAGGGTTTTGGCTTGCACGACTAAGCTGTGCATACGAGGTTGCTTGCGCCAGCCTGGCAGTCTGTGGTACACTGATGCTGCGACTGACTGCAGACGCCCTCATCTTCTTGTGCACCAGTTGTGCATTGCCTGCAGACATTATGCCTGCTTGAGTAGAATGCGTAAACTTCTTGTGTTGGCACTGTGCTGCAGCAATCTCAGCGCACACAGACAGCAGGGACGCTACATGTAGGTAGCGTACAAAGGACATCTTGTGATGGATAAAACCTGTATTCAACGCATGGCCACCAAGCAGTCAAGCCACCACGCATAGTCAAAGCATGGAAATCTGATCAAGCAGCATCAAAGATGTGTCACCTGATGATGTAGGCGGCCTGAGCACAGCCTCCTGACTTGGCACTGGCGGGAAAAGCAGTGGCTCAGCACTCCTGCCGGAAACGCTGTCACGGCTGCCAGATGCGCCAAGGTCTCCAGCTGTTACTGCACCTGCTTTGGCAGCCAGTAAAGCAAAGCCTGGGAAACTGTCTGATGACACAGTTCCAGACGTGGCCACTTCACATTGCACCATGTTGACATCTATGGATCCTGACCCTGGGTCTGATGACAAGGGCATTGGATGAGATGGAGGCACGACTGCTTGGGGCTGAGTATGGCGTGATGGCAATCCAGCAGGAGCAGCAGCCTGAGCAGATGTTCTGCCTGTGCTGAGAAGGGCCTGCTTTGCTCTGGGCAATGCTGTGCTGTCACTGCTGTTGCCACTGCACATGTCTGCATCAATCTGGACCTGCACAGCCATTCCTCCATGGCTGAGATGAATTCATCCAGGTATTCATTTGCACATTCATACATCCGTTCGTTACATGTTTCCCAATAGGGTCAGGTATGTACAGCCACACTATTATCATTATTATTATGATTATTTTTATTATTATCATTATCATTATCATTATGTACAGCCACAGTGGCAGAGCATATGAGATGCCAATGCACTGCCAAGTACTGCCCAAATCCTTCAGTGCATGCAGCCTAGTATGATTGGTGAAGAGGCTTTGTCTTTGGTTTACAAAACAGCCACACTGTTGCATTCCAAGACACGAACAATGTAGTAAGACGTGCTTCAGCAATGACACTGGAACTATTGCTTGCAGCCAAGTGTATGCCATACAGGCTTGGGGCAATGTAGCCATGGAGCATAACTGCCTCAGCTCCAGCAAGGCATCACAAGCTTACCCCATTGCGTGAAGCAGCCTGAGGTTTGTGTGCATTGACAGCACTCCACATGGCATCTAGGTCGTCCAGCTGAGCTTGCATACCCTCCAGCTGTGTTGCCAGACCTCGCCCTTCAACTGATCGCCCTCTTCTTCTTGCCTATGCCCCAAAGCATTGTCAAGCGCACTCAGACGTGCTGTTGAAGTTGTACAGATGCAAGCTTTGCAGTTCCACAAACGGCCTTCATTTGGCAGGCGAAGGTCATCACCAGTATCAAGGGCTGAAGGCTGCTCAATGCTTTGGACTGGAGCAAAAGTTGAGGCCATGCATGGAGCATTGCTTGGAGATTCTCAGTAGTCACTGAGGGCTTGGAAAAGGTTACCGCTGGTGTATATGGTGTGCCTTGTGCCACGCTGAGTCCTTCCCTTGACTGCGACTGTACAGCTTGGGCACCTTGGCTTACGTCTGGGGGCAGCCTTGGCAATGCTGTTGGGGACCTGGAAATCCCTGAAGGCTGGCCCCTTTGTGACGTTGCCAGAGGTTTTGCCCCTCTTGAAGACAGCCTTGGGGATCGTCCTGTCCCCACCAGCAGCAAGGAGCCCCGCCCAGCAGTCCAGGGCAGAGGGGGCTTGCCAGCTGGAGATTGACTGGGCCTTGGTGAAGATGAAGCACAGTTTGGTTGCTCAGCTCTGACTGCTGACTCAGTATTGAGTCCCCAAGCTTTTCTGACCCTTGGAGTGTAGCTCGTTTCAGCCTGTGCCTTGCCCCTGCTCCCAGCTTGGTGTGCAAGCTCAATAGGAGTGCTCGCTTGTGCCTCAACCGCAGCAGATCTTGGCTTGCCCAAGGTGTGCTGCAAATCCCTACTGGCAGCTGCATCTTGTGACAGGATGGTGGAAGTGGAATCATGTGCCGGCATGCTCAAGGAAGTATTCAGCGCAGCAGCTGGTGTTGCTGCTGAGGGGCCAGCGGCAAAGTGCTCCTTGAAGAGGTTGTGAGGCTGAAATGAGAGGCTGCTGGCTTGCGATGCTTCAGCCTGGAGGCCTGACTGGTCTTCTTCCTCGCTGCTCTCATCATACAATGCAGACCATCCAGTCCTGCATAGACAGTCATGTCAGCCACAAACCTGTTGCAAAGGCTGAGCTAGTTTCTTTAAAACATCTTTGCTCACACACACACAAATGAGTAGGTTACAGACATCTGCCTCAGCTATAGGAAGGGAAGATAATAAAACTGTGATGCAGCATGCTCATTGCCAGAACAGATGATGTACAAATGCAGGAGGAAGTCAGGATTTAAGAAAGCTGCGATGCACCATGAATGCACAAATACTTTACACTGTTATCAAAAGTATTGCCAGTAGGCTGACGCCAGTCAGGGAGCTGTGCTTGTGCAAGTGTGCAACATGTGCAAAGTTACAGCCACAGCAAGCGGTGGGTACCCTTGGGCATTGGAGCTTGGCCTGATGAAGGTCTGCTGCCGGTCCCTGTGCTGTGAGCTGCCACCTGTTGTGCCAGGCTGTGGGCCAGCCAAGCCATCAACAACCCTTCTGGCATCACTGCTGAAGCCTGTTGGAATAGCTGACAGAGGACCTGAGGCTGTAGAGAAAGCTGGGGTACTGTTTGGGTGTCCTGTAGGCATCAAGACATGCCATCATGAGCCAAGCAAATGCAGGTCCTCAATCAATATTGTCAGGGACGCATGCGTGTCACTGGAGTTTTGAGCTTGTAGTCGCCGAGTTGATTTTCATATATCATGTGTCAAAGCGTTGTTCACATGTAGTCTGCACTGCTGGCGACTGATGGTGCAAGCAACGACCAACAGCAGACACTGGTTGCTAGGTGGTACAAGTCAGCGGTGCGCAGGGCATTTCACAGAGTCAGTAGCCTCATGCTGTTCATGCCACAAAGAGACTGCGCTGCAGCCATAAAACAAGGTAGTAGTCCTCTGTGTATTTGTTAAAAGAGGCCGTTTTGCAATGCTGAGAGAGAGCAGTCTTTGTTGCAGTCCAAAGAGTGCCTTTTGTTCATGTAACAGCCTTTCATCCGGAACGACTTCAACCACTTACTAAATGAAGGTGTGTATCTCTGTTGAGCCAAGTCTTGATGCAGGGTGGGGACTTTGCCTGTGCTTTGCTCTGGAAGGACATGCAGCTTGTCTGTCTGCCATTTTGAGCTGCCAGAGAGCAGCCTGTTTGTCACATCTGCAGCATACAGCTTGTTGTTTGACACAGTTGACAAACAGAACTTCCAGGAATGTAGTGTTGCCATGTGCAATGATGACTGTGTACAGGCATACAGCATTCCTAGCTAACGTTTACTTGCTTCTTCACCTTGCGCAGGCGGCCTATTTTGGGCAGCATCCCCATTTGTGGTCCTGGCCCAGTTTGGAAGGTGACTGTTGATGACAGTACAGCTTGTTGCAGGGCTGGCACTGACCTGCACTTTGCACATCAGGCACATGTTTAGTGATTATCACACCACAGCTGTACCTGGTATTGTTGATCCAGAGCTCCAGTGGATCACGAGGCAACGCAGGTGGTTCTGTGGCTGCCACGACGCTCACATGTGTAACTTCAGTGCAAATGCAGTCATGTTGTGCACTGCACTGCTCAGTCAGCGTCGAACTTTGTCCTAAAAATGCGGCACGCTGACGACTGTAAGCATGCAGGTTCGTGTAGCAACGGTGGAGCGTCCAGCGGCGGGGGCTACGACACTTCAGGGAGACGCTACCTGATTTGAGTTTCCTGAGGCGTGCTTGCGCATGTGGCTCCGGCGATCGGTGGTAAAGGTCACAACCTTCTAGGGCGGCTGATCATAGTGAAAGTAACGACCCGCCTAGCGAGTTAGGACACCTTGTTTTCGCAAACACCTCATCATGCAGCGAGATGGCACACTTGACGACCAAGCAACGGCATCTCAGCTGAGCAAGAGTCAACTGGTCAAAGCGATGGCGCGAGAACTGAGAGTGCGTAGGAAATCTGAAGCAGAGTGACTTTCGCCTGAGCGACTTCATGCAGGCATTTCAAGAAAACCTGTTCATCCTTCGCTCGCGCATGGTTCAAAATTCAGGCCAATTTTGAGTTTGAGGCATGCTGCTGTTGCTACTCTGAGACCTGATAGCCTGCGCATGGACTGTGGCAGAATACAGTGCTTTCTGATAGCTACAACAACAGGGAGCGTTGTGTATGAGCGGTTTTATCTCAGATTCACAGACGTGGAAAAAGCAGACATCCGTGCAGCGTTCCAAAGGGCAAGCGAATTCCTCATTACTGGGGCATCGGACGAGTCTGAATTTGCAGACAGATACAAGTAGGCAACCATCTCTGAACTTTGATCTCCCGTCAGCAAATGCTGAAACATCGTGGCGATGCAGGGCAGGTAGCATTGCCTTGCGTCTCGAAGGAGACATTGTTTTCTATGCTCTTGGAACCGGAGAATATGATGAGCTGAACTGTAAGTGTGAAGTATCAGTGGTTTCTGCTTTGTGCACGTACCACAGGTTATCACTGGATGCCAGCAGCTGTATCACAGTGTTGCTCAGTGGAGTGATGCTTCTTGCAGTAGCAGAGACCATCAGGGCAATCTCCTTGGGCCTCAGAGATACGCTCAAAAAGCCCACCGAGGCTGCTCTCTTTGACAATTATGGGAGGCTTTGCATGGTTGTTGATGAGGTCATCAATGAGGTGAACAATAGCCTCCAATTTTGCATAACTTCGGCTGCTCTAACACTGCATCTGCAGTTTGTGAGCTTTTGTGAGACTTGCAGGGTATTCTAGAGGCAGCAGACAGAGATGCAATCCAGCGAGGAATGAAGATGAAGGTATTGTACAACCTGACAAATGCATCGAGGATTGGCATGTTGTTGTGGTCTGGATTTGTGCCAAGTTGATGATGTGCAGCAGTCCTGTTTGCATGGCTGTGACGATGCTGCATGTTACACTAGCTTGCTGATCAACCAGCCTGTCAGTGTGCCTGGTGTGTACTTGGTATCTCAGTCAGCTCAGCCATGTTTTTATGTGCAGTTGGCTGGAGAATGAAGGAGCTTTTCGCAACCAATTCAACAGATGACACCAAGTGAAGACTCACTCAGTGCATGAGGCTCACTATGCGATCCTGCCATGAGTCTAGCCCAGCAGCGGATGTCCCTGACCAGGTTGCTTGGCAGCTGCAAAGCAGACTTGTGACAGCAGACTGCGTGCTCCACACATGAAAGTAGAACTGTTGCAGCACGTGTGGCACCAATGACAGTAGTCACAACTTCTTCCACTCGTCATCTGCTAGTATATCTTCATCATCAAAGAACCCATTGCCAAAAGTTCTGTCTGTTCTATCCTGATCATACAATGTTGGTGCTGCTGGACCTTCTGACAACCATCTTTGCTGTGCTGCATTTGCATCAGAAACATCTGTACCTAAGCGCTTCAAATGTTCATTGATAGCAGATGTCAACCAGACTTGCTCGGTCCTCGACAGGCCTTCACCAATGATGTGCTGCCTGACACCCTCGGTCAATTGAATATGTGTTCTTTGAACGCCATTGATATAGCCTGCTGTCACCATTGATGCTCCTGACAAATCCCTAGTCCGACCACCAATCTGTTTCCCGCCTCCACTCCACCGGGGCGCTCCTGCCTTGACAAAAGGCAGATGCTGTGACAGGCTCCACTTCTGCTGGCCAATATCCAGGTTCTCTCGTATCAGCGACCCTGCCAATGCTGTCTTTCCCAGTGATACACCAGCAAACCAGAATGGCACAGAGAACAAGGCAAAAAGAATGCCTCCGCCTGCAAGAGCTCCTACTGTCCAGAAAGCCACGAATGCATTCCACGCAATGGCGAAGGCTCCAGTGTATGCTTGTTCAGAGCCAAGTTTGGCAGGGGGTATCTCCACAGACAGCTTTGTGCCACTTCTCTTGACCGTACATCTGCTACCTGCTGGCTGCCTGAACTTGAAACGCCCACTTGAGGATGCATCTTGCCTGCAATGGCATACCAGCAGCACTAAGCCCTGAGCACCTGCGATGTGGATCACACTCACGGTGCTTTGCAAACCTAGACTGCAGCACAATCAACAGCACCCTTGTCATTCTGTGCAGATACAGCCTGTACATGCTACATTGCTACTGACTTTCACTCTGCAGCCAGACAAGCACAGTACATCAACGCAAACAATATAAGAACACAAGATGAGCAGCATCAAAATCAAACATGCTTGTATTGGTACCTGTCTGACTGAACAATTACAGACTGTGATTGCTGATCCTGCTCTGTAAGCATCTCCAGGGCTTCAGCAGCACTCAGCCTGTCCTCCACCAGGGGTTCCAAGAGGCCATCAACCACTGTGGCCAGCTGGCGGCCAATGCTGACCTCCTGGCTGAAGTCAATATGCAGCCTGTCTTGAGGGAATGCACTGGGTGGCTTACCTGCACAGCAACCACAGACTTAGCAGCAGCTGTGCAGATGTGACAACACGATGTCACACAGCAGAAAACCCTGAGACCTGACACCTGAGACAATGGCATCTGCAAGATCTCACTGGAGTGACAGATTAGGCTATGCCAAAGTGCATGGCAGCTCTCTGCAGTGTTGGTATCACAAGCCACACTGTTGAGATACTGCCTAGCCATAAAAGGACAAGGAGAATCACTTTGTTGTGGACAAGGCATGCGTCCATGGGTCAGACAGCACCATAAGACCAGACCGCAGAGCAGCATCAAGAGTGGCTTTCATGCAGGAGCACTGACTCCAAGGTGCTGGGAAAGCATGCCAGTAAATGAGTGATAGTAATCGACAGGCATTCCAGCTAATAGTTTTTGCCAGGTACCTACTAGGTATCCTTAAACCCTAGTCCTGCAAGCCAACATGCACAGTGACATGAAAGCTCACCTGACAGCAGATACAAGAGGGTGCCACCCAAGGCGTACAGGTCTGAGGCCGGCTGAGCTGCTCCTCTGAACTGCTCTGGCGCCATGTACCCATACGTACCTGCAACATCTCCAAAATGTGACTACGTGTTTGTACCGTCCCCAGACGTTTCTGAGTTTAAACTTCCAGTGTAGGGATGACGTTTCTGAATTAAAACAGACGTTTTGAGATTGAAAAGAGCTGTATGGAAGACCACCAAGGGAGAGATGCAAGAGTTGTCAGGCAAAGGACTTTGCAGGTTTACTGAGCTTTGCAAACATGTGCATGTTTTGTAAATGTTTTATGGTGCAAATCACTGAGGACAAGGAGGCGCTGTTCTCAGAAGTGGTGTTTGGTGATCAGCAAGACTCTGTGACTCACTCAAAACCACCAGCAAAGCCACACAGTAAACAGAAAACAACAGTCTGTTTTTGTGGTGCTGCTGCAGGCTGCAGTGTAATTGGGGGCATTCTGTTTTGGAGTTGGATTTGCTGATGGAACAAGGCTCACATGGGCACAGATACTGGGAGAAACAAGCAAGCATTGGATGCAGTCCTGCTTGCAAAAGCAACTTCTTACCAATGATAGTGCTGCCAAAGTCCTGATCAAGAGCAGCTGCCTGAACGCCGCCAAAGTCAACAAGAAATACTCTGCCTCCTGCTTTCCCACCTTCCAGTACAATGTTCTCTGGTTTCACATCCCTGCAGACCATGCCACCTGAGAGTCATCTCTGCAGACTGTATCATAGCTCTTGGTCTATGCAAATGCTAAGCCCACGGAGGCTTGTTTTTGAATGAATGCATTTGAACCTACTAGCTGACAGAGGGAGCCAGCTACAGTGTACGATGACGTGCTTTGTGTGCCATGCTGTGCTGCAGTGCGCTATGACTCCCGTCAACCACAAGTTGCATGGTTTCTATGTGGTCAAGCACAGTCCATTGCAGTGGACAAAGCACAACCAGCTGACATACAGCACAAACAACAGAGCTGTGCTGTGCTGTGCTGTGCTGTGCTGTGCTGTGCTGTGCTGTGATGCTGGCAACAACGACTTCTCTGCTACAGCCTGTCAGCTCAGGCATGCAGGGCACAATAAACACTTCTGCAAGGCATGCTGATGAGTCACCTGTGAGTGACAGCTGGCCGCCTTGAAGCAAGATAGTCCAGAATATTCAGGAGCTCTTTGGCAATTCGTGTAACTTCCCCTTCGTCTGCACGCCAGCCACCCTTGACCAGCTCTGCTAATGACCTCCCTTGGGCCAAGTCCTGAGCACAAAGACAGCCAGTAGTTACAGCCAAGATGATTGTTGGACAAGACATCCCAGTAGGATAGATCTGGTTACTGTGGCTATAGCCAGGGCGGTTGTTAGGCAAAACATCCCAGTTAGATCTGGTGACTGTGGGTCTATGCTTCACTGACCAAATGGACAAGTGCAGCAACATATCAAGATTGGTCACACAGATGTCCTGGCCACGAGCCATGATCAGATGTCTTATGTGCACAAAAGCATGACATTCGTGCGCAACTCCATGCATGTAATGCCATGGCTGGAAAGATGAGAAACATGACCATGCATCCTTGTTACCCATAGCAAGGATGGCAATGCAAACTTGATACCGCAGCACTGGTGCACAAGACAATGAATGACCTTGCAACCAGTAAAAATTGGGTGACTCCATCTTTGCCAGATAACCACTTACCTGCACAAGGTAGTAGCCTCTGTCCTTCTCAGTGTCATCTTCAAAGTCTGCGACATACCGAGGTATGCCTGGATGCTGCAGCTGCTTCAGTGTGTTTGCTTCCCGCTGAAACAAGTCCAGCTGCTTCCAATCAGACATGCTCTGCAGGGAAAGTGCCTTGACTGCCACCAGCTTGCCCTCTGCATTGCGGGCCTGGAAAACAGAACTGTGTTGAGGTTACCATCTGAAGCTGTTCCTTAGCAGGGTAAGTTACAAATGTCAAAGTTGTACATACTCTGTGTATGTTGCAGTCTGATTGCATGATGAGACTATAGCGACTGACTTGAGCCATGCAATCAGGCATGTGGTAAACGCCACATGCATCATACCTTGTATGTGACCCCACTGCTACCTCTGCCCAAAGTTTCCACTACTGTGTACGCGCCGCCAAGTATATCACCAGCTTTGAAGTCTCCTGCATGGGGTTGCAACTGGTCTGCAAGGTTGCCCTGGGTCTTTCGTTTCTGCACACAATATGTCAGTACAAGCGCTCACACCTGTCCCAACAGGTGCTGGACGAGATCTGCTTGCCTGCTCCAACTGCTGCTCCTTTGAGTCTGCACTGCCTTCTTGCTCTGCCTTAACAAGTATGACCCCTGCAGCCGGTATTGCTGTGAGGTCACACTACCTCAGGAGCTGCCATCATAGCATCCAATGCTTACTTTTGCACTTGCAGCGACTCACGGGGTCATGGCTGGAGCCACAGAATGCGCTGCGGGCTGCACTCCTGTGTCGAAGGATTGATCTGCCTACAAAAAGCGGTGCTCGAGCGGGTGCACAGCAACGGTGCAGACTGGCGAAGGCCTTCAAGCAGCATATGCAGTGTACCTGGTGCAGCTCTTGTACACCGCGTGTTTCCACACCCCAGCGCTTTCGGCAGAGCAACCGACATGCACAGTTCGATGGCTCACGTGAGAGTTGCAGACCTGTCTATGCAAGTACACAGTACCCTGCAGATGACCCACGCGACGATGCAAATTCGGCACGAAGACGATGGCCAACAGAGTACATCGCCTGGTAGTAGGTGTAGTCAACGCAGGCCTAGTCAGGAAGCAGCTCGAGCTCAATTGCAATGCTGCACAGCTCATTCAACAATCTCAGTTGGTCTTGCTGCCCGTTGGATGCCATTGAATCGGTGACAAAGCTGTGACTGAGCAGTGTCAAAGCATGAATGGCGATGAGTTTGAACTCAACGCCACCAACGTGCGGCGTTGCAAAGGCAAAGATCATAACGTCTTGTACACACTGGTGAGCGATGTGAGATCGTGACAGGACGCCAGTTGTTTTCCCTCCCCCGGGCATTAGGTCAAACGCTACTGATGCACTGACTTTCGAAGCTGCTGTGCAGCTTGTCACATGTGTACATGCGAAGTGTGACGCACAAGAGCAACTACAGATGGTGGAGAAGAGGCTGCAGGAGGCACTGCAAGAGACAGAAGTGAGTCACCTGTCTGTTGTGTAAAAGCTGTGCCACTTCAAGCCTTTTGCATCTATAGCATGAGCACGCTCTCAGACACACGCCTAATCTGACACACCTGGCTTGTACAGATTGCTGTTGCTTTGCTGAGCAATCTGAAGAAAGACAAGGAAGACCTGTACAGCAAGATGGCTGCTGTTCACCAGCAACTGTGTGATAAGGCTGGCAAGGCTAAAGCTGAGAAGTACATACTATCAATGTGAGTTGTGCGACTGACTTCAAAACACGTGCGCCTGTCAACTCCTTCTTTTCACAACTGCATGCAATCCATAGTCAGGCCCTGGATACTGTTCATTTTGCTCCCCAGGGATATGCGAGATCTGGAGGACAAGCTGCGAAATTCAGAAAGCCTAATTGCATCGGCTGAAGCAGCAGCCAGCATGAGCAGGGCAGAAGCAGGTTGCTATTGGACTGACATCCCATTCTTGATGCAGTACACAGACTCCCATTGATCATGTGCAGACATACATACTGTGCAAAACTATGACCTGCCCTCCTTTGCTGGCTGTGTCAATGCTGCCGCCTTGTGATACACTGATGCACACGCTGATGTACACATTGCAACGCCATTAAGCTAGGTTGCATGTATGTCAGTCATCTTTGCGCTGTGCAGATGCTAAGATTGCGCAGCTTGAGCAGGACGCAATGCAAGCCTCGAATGACCTACAGACAGCTGAACAACAGCTTGCTGCTGCCCAATCTGGGAGTGAGGCAGCTCATCAGGCTCAAAAAGCAGCTGAGGCAGCACAGGATGCTGCAGAAGCAGCCAGGTCTGTTGCTGAGGCAGCTACAGCTGCAGCCAAAGCAAAATGTGCTCAGGCAGTGACAGCCCGCCAACAAGCCAATGAGCTGCAGCAGGCAGCTGACCAAAGAGCTGCTGCTGCTGAGGTGTCAACGGCATCAGCCATCATGCGGGCAAAGGCTGCAGAATCTGATCAGCAAGAGACGCAGTTCTCTCTGAAGGCTGCCACTGATGAGCTGGCCACTCTGCGCTCTGACCTGAAGACTGTCACCCAGGAAAGCAATGCAGCCTTAGAAACCAGCAAGCGTCAGTTACTGGAGTCAACTGCAGCCAAAGCAGAGCTGTGTGCTACTGTCATTTCTCTGGAAACTCAGTTGGCTCAGGAGAGGACAGCTCACCAAAACACCCAGGATGCCTTTGAGACGGACAAGAATGATCTGCAGTCTCAAATGGACAAGTTGAATGCTGAGAAGAAGAACTTGGATGAGCAGCTGCAACAGGTAGACTTGCTAGTTCACAGTACCATCAGCCTAACGTGTTTTATGACATCCTCAATGCGGCCTGCCAGGTTTGTCTTGTCCACACTTGCGCATGCCTGTACTCCTCATGTGCAGCAGCTTGCAAACCCTTCAGGCCTTGGTTCATGCTGGATTTTGACTCGCATTTCTTGTAGTGAGCATGCAGTATCTGTATTGAGGTCATCCCAATGAGCAATAATTTTGACTGCAGATCAACAGTGCTTTGCAAGAGGAGAAGAAGACTGCACAGACTGCCAGAGAGCAGGCTGAGAAGGAAGCATCAGACGCCAAGCAAGAGGCTGATGACTTGCTGCACAGCGCCAAATTGCATGCGGCTGATGAAATGAAGGCAGCTGATGAGCTTGCGGTTCAGGCAAAACAGGCTGCTGAGGACAGGTTGCATGAAGCCCATAGGTACAATTGCCATATTGCATGATATCTCCGTGAAGAGTGCTTGCCACCAAATTGTGTCTCAACACTGTTGCAACATTGCTAAGATGACAATGTAGTGCACAGCGTGATGGGTTGGTGCTGTGATGCTTGCAGATAAATGCTGTAGCTGTCATTGCATGACCCTCAGTCTGCTGTCGACATTTATGGTCGATGCCACATCAACTACGCTAACTTTCCCATGCTACTGCACATCAGTATGTGCAGCTTTGCATACCATTCACTCTTGTGCTCCACTCACTCTTGTGCACATAGAACTGTGTAAAAGGTACCTGCAGATCACTGCTGCCAGCATCTGGTGCTCGGATGTTGCTCACTGAACCGCATTGAAACTAACTGAAACGCATTGAGAATGTGCTTGGCTGCAGGGCTCGTGACAAGCTGCAACAGGCTTTGGACAAAGAGAAGGAACAACATGAGCTCACAGGTCAGTCGTTCAGCTGATCACTACAGCTGTACACTTGCTTGAACATATAATTTGTGTCTTCATCACGCAATGATCAGACTCGTTGGCTGGCTGAAACATCAAGCTCTCTCTGTCTTAGCTCTCATATACACACCTACAACAGGGCTGAAGACTCAGTGTCGCAATGGAACTTGCTGCAGCTATGACAGCGACGTACGCATGATGCAATGGCAGCAATCGACCACTGTGTTGAGACCCAGCTGCACGTGTTTGCATCTGTTGAGCTGTGCGTTTCACCTGCCATGGTAGTCACACAAGCCACCAGAAGCCATGCTGATACTCCTGCAATGTCACATATGCTGACCTCAATGGATACAGTTCTGAAACAACACTGGTATCTTTGTCTCGCTCACAAGTCTTCAAGAAAGTGCAATTGAATGGGCTGCCTGTAAAACGTAACTTCCGGCAGTGATGTGATATTGTCAAAATGGAGGATGCCATCTTCTTTCTTGTTGCTGCAGCTAGCCAGTTGCAGTCCGCTAAGGAAGCAAATGAGCGAGCAGAGGAGCAGCTGGCAGAGCTGAAGGCAACTGAGGGAAGGCTGCGTGAGAGGCTAGCCAAGAGGGAAGCCCGATCCCTGGAAAGGAAGCAGGTGGGTGCTGCCTGTCACCAATGCTGCTTTATTGGCAAGGCAAACCACATGGAGTGTTGGATCCCCTGCTGTTGAACATTTTGTGCTTAGCGTATATCATTTTCCCAGTAATTGTCTGTTGACTCCCCTGATGAGTCCCAAAGAAGGAAAATCCAGATTGCTTGATTATTGATTGATTACTGGCCCTGCCTTCTGGACAGCTGCAGTGCATTCAGCAAGCTTTGTAGAGCCTGTCCTTGAAACAGCTGAAGAGCGCTGCTCGCTATCATTTGACCCCAGTAATTGGGTGTTTTCTGGTGTGTCACCTGAATCTATCTGCATGTTGTCCTCTGGAGTCCTGTTTCTGCATTTGGGAGATGTGTAAAGCAGTGCTGTCACGGTTGCGGTCCTCTGCATCTTGCATCTTTGCATTTGAAGTGCCGTTGCTCACTTACTGTGGGCGCTCTCATATATGGCATTGGAATGTCTGCAACAGTTAAAAGTGATCAGTGCCTGGCTTCACAGGCATTGGCTGCAGCTGAGCAGCTCGCAGCAGAATACGAAAGACTCCTTGAAGATGCCCAGCTCAAGTTTGAAAGTGTCGCAAAGCACAGAAAGTCTGCACAGAAACAGCTAGATGCTCAAGAGGAAGATCTTGAGCACTTGGGGCACCGCCTCAAGGTTTTTCTTCCCTTCCTCACGCATCCAATCACTCTTTGTGACAAGCCCCCATAAGTGCTGCGTGCTTGCCTAACCTGGCATCTCCCCGTTTTGCGCCTCCTTACCCCAAGTTTTGGTTTTGCGTCTAGGCTTCTCCACCTCTTCTTCTGACGCCCTGCAAACACTACAGCTGCCAAGTCTCACCGCTGCATGACCTTGCCTGTGTTACCTAGTTTCCATACATACATACATACAAACAAACAGCACCAGACAAGTTAAGCGGCAACAAAGCTTGCACTGCAGATCATCTTGGGGAGACTTGTCTCGTGAGTGACATCACATCTGACACTTTCTTACAACAACAGCCTTCTTGGCTGTTCAGGCGGCCTCTCCTGCTGTCGGCCTTCCCTCTCCTGGGAGCACCCTTACTTCCCCTTCGCCCCGCCGCACTTCCCGCCGCGATGCAGACCTAGGGCTCCCCACCACAGCCCCAGCTGAGTCACCGTCGCCCCGTAATGAACCCAATCAACCCAGAGGTGGAACTGCTGGACCTTCTGCTGTTGTCCCAGCTCAGGCAGCCTCACCTACCTCTGCAGCTTCTCAGCCTTACTACGCTTCGCCTGATGAGGGGGGTGACCGCATGATGTCAGAGGACGATGATGACGAGGAAATCAGCCTTGCTGGGACGCCAGAGGTGGGTGTTTGGCACAACCACAGTGCAATTGTTGGTGCTATCTGTGGTGGGTGGGTGGGTGTGTGTGTGTGTGTGTGTGTGTGTGTGTGTGTGTGTGTGTGTTGTGCTTCTTTGACAACTTTGCTGTTTCGTTTGTGCAGCCAATCACATAGCTTGTCCTCAAGCTCATAGCAGACAATGTCTGGGAAAGAATTGGAGTCACACAAAACATTCAAACAGTAGTCATGACGTGACTGTACTTTGCAATGGCACCAGAAGAAGAAGAACATGTATTGCTGCCTTACCAGCTGTCCAAGAATTGCAATACTTGGTCATCTTGACATATGCACAGCTAATTTTGAGTCACCGTGCTGGCATGCAGAGAGTTTGCAGGTGCACTCAACAGTGCGTCTTTCAAGGTTTTTATTGACAAATTCAACACCGCTTGTTTTGAGCTGCCAATCTGGCTGTTTACAAAACAAGCAACACAAACATCTTGTCAGGCCAAGGAGATCCTGGCAGGCAAACACAGCATCTGCAGCAGCAAGCAAGACTCACACAATGTCAACACGCCATGTGGCTGCTACTGAGGCTTTTTGTGTGCAGCCCAGAGGGTGAAATGGACACCATGTTTGGCCTCCAGACTCACGCCTGAAGTTGGCCTCAGACTCATCCCTGAGTTTGGCCTCAAGACTCATGCCTCACTTTGTTGCGGGTTATGCAGGGTGAGCAGGAACAGGCTGCAGAGGAGGCTCCCAAGACCTGGGGCCAAAGGCTTCTTGGTAACTTCATCTTCCGCTCATCCTCCAAGGCGCCCAAAGAACCCTCAGCTGGAAGGAGTCCAGGTATACCCTGTACCATCCCTAGCTTTGTGGGTGGTTCTTTGCTGGGTCTGTATGCATTCAACACCTGGCGCATGTTAATTAACCCTCCAGTCAGTCAGCCAGTCACTTAGTCAAGGGGCCCTCATGGTTGTCGTGCATGAACATCATGTGGTCCAGCTCAGACCAGTTGAGCTAGATGCATACTTCCGCTGCCAGATCAAAATGGATGACAGTGTCCTCTAGCATGCCCAATATAGCTTTGTGATTTTTGACCGTGCTGGGATCACTCAGGTACCGTCTCACCTGTCAGGGGGTTGATCCTATCTCTGCTGCAGGGACACCAGTGACCAACATGGCCACCACACTGGCTGGTCTTCAGCCTGCTGCTGCTGCAGCAGCAACTCCAGCCCTGGGCAGCTTCTCTGAGGGCACCACTCTGGGCCAGGCCCCAACAGCCCTGCGTCAAAGTGGCAGGAAGAGGAAGAGCGCAGCTGCTGTCAAGCCTGCTGAGGCACTGCCTGTGGCTGATGCAATGCAAGAAGGGCCTGGTGGTGAAAGCAGTCCTCAGGTGCATCAACGGGCTCCCTCTCATGCCTCTGAGGCTTCTAATGATAGCAACAAGAGGAAAGCAGATGAGCTTCAGCAGGTACACCTCACCTGCAGTTCAGTTTTCAGAGGGCAAATTGTGCGCATGCCAAGGCATGATTCTGTGTCTCACATTGAAGCAGCAACGGCATCGATGTGGACACGTGGTACGCAGTACAGTCTTGGCATGGTTGGTGCACGGCACTAGTGTGACAATGTCACTTTTGCACCTCTTTCACATACCAAGCTAACGTCGTCTTTCCAAGAGTTTTGCACCTCACTTATGGTTGCATCACATGTACCTAGCTCATCATGATTTTAATTATCATTATGATTGTTTTTGTCATAAAAACTGTTGTTATTACTTCTGTCATGATTAGTATCTGATTATTGTTATTATGCATGACATGGTGCCGCTTTTGTGGTCCAGATCAGTACAATGTCATTCATCAAGATCCAGTTCAGCGTCAAATGCATTGGCAGACCAGACAACACTCAAGTATCTAACTTGACTTACGCAAATTATCACAGACTTGGCGTGGTTGCTCGTGCGGGTGAATGCAGATCACGTGCAAGGAGAGCTCACATTCAAGTACGCGTTGTGCAGGTGTTTGTGGAGCTTTGGGCTGCCGCCTTAGGAGGCTCCCGTTCTGATCGCTGAAAAGCGTAAACTTTTTTTCCTTTTCCTTTTCAGGTGTTTGTGGAGTACCGGGAGGCGGTCCACAGCCCCCCAAAGCGCCACAGGCTGGCCACCACAACCCGTGCATCAGTGGATGCTGCAGTGGAAGCAGCAGGCGATGCGGCAGCTCAGGCAGTAATAGATGCAGCCGCAGCAGCTCCCACAGCAGCTGAAGCAGCAGCTGCTGCTGAGGAAGCCAATGTGGCAGTTGCTGAGGCAGCTCATGAAGTCGTTGCTCATGCAACACCTGCAGCACAAGCTGTATCTGAGTTGAACGCTCCAGGGCATGAAGATGGGGAAGCTTCAGCGGTGAGCAACAGAAACAAGTCTATTTGCATTTTGTAACTGAAACCAGGTTGATCGTGCACCTGTTTGCATGCTTTTATGCACATTGTTGTGGCATGTACTGCCCATTTGATTGTACCCCAGGCACATTTCAGAATCTGCCCACTTTGGGATGCTGACAAGGGGATTTGCGTTGGCTCTCACCTGTCTGACTGACCAGCTCTGCCATTCAGGATTCCAAGGGTGCCAAACCTGCTGGGAAGACCTCTGGTGGCCGCCTTGCAAAGCAAGCCAAACAGCCCTCCCAGCAACCACCATCCTCCCCTTCTCATGCCCCCACTGACCCTGCCCCCAATGCCACCGCCAACCTTGCAGCTGCCACAGCTGTGGCTTTGCCAGAGAGCAGCACCCCCGCCCCTCCCACCACCAGGAATAGGGGTCGCCCATCCAACCTTGAGCGTGCTGCAAAGCAAAAGGCAGCAGGAGAGCCGGCAGCAACTCAACAGCAGCCATCTGCTGCTGCAACAGCCGTGACTGCCACCGCTGCTGCTGAGAACCCATCTGCCGCTGAGCCAAGCACTGATGCTGCAAGTGCTGGTGGTGATGCTGGTGAGGCAGCATCTGGGCAAGATAGTGACAAGGCTCCTAAAGGCAGCAAGATAGTCCCAAAGGGCAGTGGGGCTAGGGCCAATGGAGGCAGGGCCAGAAAGCAGGAGGCCCCCACCCGTGTCAAGCAACCTGCTGCAGCAGCAATGCCTGCTCAGGTATGTCTTGCACTGTATCTGCACAGGCTACACAGCATCTGCTTGCCTCCTGCAGAACTTGAGCCCCAAACGGTGTGCATGTAGCGTGGCATCAATATGTTGGAGCTAGCCCCTCCATTGGACATATATCAGGCACAAAGACAGCATGGCTGCCTTTTGTGAGTGTAGAGCTGTATACACATTACTGCAGTCTCAGCGCATTCAATGCAAACTGATACTGAGCTGCTTTGGCGCACCTGCAGTGTGTGCAACTGTGCTTCTGATTCACCTGCTGCAGGAGTTGTGCATTGTTCAAAGACTATGTCAGCATGAAGTGTCATCCAGCAACATCATTTGGTTGTGCCTTGCAGGAGCCACCAGGTGAGGAGGCAAAGAAGGGGGCCAGGAAGAGGACCAGCAGCTCAACTACCTCAGGCACAGCTGCCAAGAAGGCACGCACCTCCACCAAGGTGAGATCATTTCTCTACGCTTACTGACAAGGCATGAAGACTATCAGACCTCTGCATTGTCGTTGAGCACCGTCAGAACAGGGACAGAGGCACTCATCACAGCAGCCCTTTTGCACTATAAGCAGAACAGGGCGCTTTTGTTCTTTGAGCCAAGCAGTGACACTGTTCAATGAAGAGACCACCACAGCAGCAGTGCTGCACAACAAGCATGCTACTGATGCTCTGTCAGCCTGGTCTTTGCACACATACTCACACACACAAAGAGAGGCTGCCAGGCCGCATCACAAGCAGCTAATGCCTAGCAGCAAATGTGGAACCTGTTGTGCGCGTGCAGCCTGGTATAATACAGACTTGGCTTCTCATTGACGCCAATAGATCTTGTCTTGTCTTGTCTTGTCTTGTCTTGTCTTGTCTTGTCTTGTCTTGTCTTTTCATCAGAAATCTGGTGTGCAAGCGCAGGCTGACAGTGGAGCAAAGAGTGGCAGCGTGAGGCGCACCAGTGGCAGGACTACCAGCAAAGGCACAGCTGGTGGTGGTGGTGGTGGTGGTGGTGCCGGGCAAGGGGCCCCGCCCGCCCTCTCAACAAGAAGCCGCAAGTCCACTGCCTCTGTTGACCTCTCCAAGGTAATACTTTCCCGCAGAAGCATGGGAGCTCTTTTCAATCCCAAAACGCCTGGTTATTTTCAGAAACGTCGTCCCTACACTGGAGATTTGTTTAGAGCAACGTCTGGGGACAATAGAAACTTGTTTCTACATTATGGAGATGTTTTAGGTCAAATACCTGCAGGGCCAAAGGCAGAGACCAGTAACTGCATCTCCCATCAAGCAGCATCCCACAGAGGAGGGGAAATACATGCCATATGCGCAGTTCCAGAGTTGATGCTGAAAAGCATCATGTTGTCTCTGCTTGTTTGTGGCAGACGTGCTGTGCGTTGGCAGCAACCTTGCATCTGCTGCACTGCTTGTGAACGTCTTGCTCCTGTGCAGTTGACATCATGTCCTCCTAGTTGCACTGCAGACAAGTGGTAGCTCCCATCCTGATCAGCCTATACAGTAATTATTGCTCCAGCACATTACATGTTGCACTTGCTTCCTTGTGGGAGCATCTGTATTGTTGGTCTGGCAGCATCAAAGCAAAGTAACAGATTTGTTTGGCTACAGATGGAAGACACTGCTGGGACACCCAGCCAGGACATCAAGATGCCTGCTATTCCTGAAGAGGTCAGCATGCCACTCAGCTGGTTTATTGGCTGTACTGCTTGATATTGAGCTTGTATGCATGGACACGCTGACGTTCTGCACTCATCTGGAATACATTGTACAATACACTCACAGCTGAAGCTTTGGTGGAATTCTGCAACATCTGCCTCTGCACTGGCTCGCATGCCATTTGAAGGCATGTAAGACCTGACACAAGCCTTCTGGTGATGTTTGCTTTTACAGCATTGATGATGTGTAGTGTCGATGCTTGGTCTGTTGTGCGTTTGCACAACCATGTGTGCCAGCTTGCTTGCGCAGGCGTAAGGCATCATTGTATCATACAGGAGTCCAATGTATTAGACCACTTGGGTTCTGGAAGTTTATAAAATGTCCTTTCACGCTTGCTCAGATTTGATGTGCTTGGTGTAGGACGAGGAAGAAGCTGATGAATAGCCTTGCTGCTGCATTATTATAGCGGCTGTCATGCGTGTAACTATAAATTGATTGCTGGTACATGAGCAACATCGTATCAGTAACATCGTTTTGGTCGTCATCTGCCTGATGTGCGCACACATCAGCATGCACGTAGACATATTATGAACATCTTGCCACTGTGGCACAAGATGTCTTGTTTTCCAGTCCAGGAACAATGTACCACTCTGACAACACGTGTTGGTCTGCAAACACCTACACGAATATAGTCCGCATACATTTATTTTTAGCTTTGTGACTGCATGCCACAATCGCAGTAGCCACAGAAGGCACAGTAGTTTTGATTTCTGCCACAACACCCAAGGTAGAGACAACACTGCATGCAAGCAACACAACTGCTATGCTTAGCCAAGGCAGGCACAAGGTTTCACTCAGTATTTAATATGACATCAACCAACATAAACAACCCAAGCTTGGCGCTGCTGCAAAGAATTCTCCTGCAGGAGCAGCATGAGCTGCCCAAAAGATGTCCCTACAGACTCTGACAACAGCTACAAAGGTGTATCAAAAGTGCTGAACTCATGCATGTAAGCACATATTGTGAGAATGACAGATTCTGCTGCAGGCTCCCATAGCCCACTTTATGGTTCAGTATGTTGAAGGTCATCTCATTTACTGTCATTGGACACCTTTGCAGCCTTGACAACATCACCAAGGTGTTCCTGCTCCTTGATGAACTGCACTCTGTCTCCAAACAGCTTGGGCCCCACTTTGATGGTCAGCTTCTCTACTGACATGACATCACCAGAGTCCAGGCCTGACATGTCAAAGGCCTGGTCCTGCTTGGGAATCTCAATGAAGACTTTGTTGAGCCCGCTGACCAGCTCTGCCAGGTCGCTGGTGTATGAGCCAACTTGGTACATCTCATTTTTCTTGGTCACTGTTGGAGGCAGCACAATCACCTGGACAGACAAACAGACAGCACAGCTCAGCTCAGAATCCCATGGTGTGGACTGCTGTTTAGCACAGTCTGCTGATTTCAGCCTTCACTGAGACTTCCAGGGCAGCAAAAGCAGACTGGATACAACACAGATTTGATGCCACGCCTTTCTCAACCATGTGACATGAAGTACAGCATGCCACACAGACTTGCATGCATACTGCAAGGCAGAGTGAGAGATCTTACAGTGATGCGCTCCATGTCCAGATTGAACTTGTTGGCCAGGTAGCGAAGGGCCAGGGCTCTGCTGGCTCTGAGGGGCGTGATGTGCACGTTGGAAATGAGGTCATCGTCCTCTGGTACCATCTGCAGGGTGAGATGTGCTCTGAAACCATTGCTGCGCAGGCGCCGTCTCAAGCGATCCACAACAGCTGTGCTGACTGCCAGCTTGTGGTTGCCTGTGCCTTGGCCTGCAGGCGTTCACAAACAGAATTCAGGTGTTATGGTGAGCTAGACGTGAATTTGCTACCAGAACTCAGAGGGTGTGAGTGTGATGTAGGGAGTGCAACATATTTTGGCTAGCAAAGATGGTCTTCACAGGGGTGATGTTACCAGTCTTGTTTGGTCCTCCTGACAAGGCGGGAAATCCTGAATGCATTATAGTGAGTGCTGCAGTTGTAAGATGAGCAGCAATGTTAAGGCGGACTACCAAGCAATCATTGAAATGAGTCATGCATACACAGTGCAGCAGGATTGTGGCATGCAGTGGGTGAGCAAACAGCAGGCAGGTAGGGTACCTAGAATGGATTTGGATTCCCTGTCCAGCTGGATGCAGACGTGCTGGGGGTGCACCCCCTTCTCCTCCTTGTCAGGGTCAGGCATGCTGGCCAGGGCCCTTGCCAGGGGGGACAGGCCCTTCACGCTGGGGGCAGGGGTGAGCAGGGTAGGGGCCGTCATCAGCTTAGTCAGCAGACGCTGCAGTGACACTCTGTCCCACCTGCACAGTCACACCACCTAGCTTGGCCTCCTTGCCTTACATGAAAAGGGCACCAGCGCCAGGCTATGCCTCAGGCAACAGGACACGCTTCTTGCAACTCCCAAGACAGTCAGTTAGCACAAGCAGCATGGGTGTTCCAGTGCTTCAATTCCCTGGTCGCCATACTGATCAGCATGTCTGGACCTGACAGGCATCTCAGGCAGTATTGCTGGTACATGCACAGAGTCGCCGTACGCATGACGGTTGACAGGAAAGTAGTCTTGCAGTGTTGCACTCTGAACAACGCTTCAGATTGGGTTCAGAATGGTACAATGACACTGTTACTTGAGTCAACAAGCTGCCCTGAGCCAGATGCCATGCTTGCAATGGTCTTTAGGTCACTGTGTGTGTCTGTGTATGTGCAAGACGGAGGGAGAGCATGCCTGAAGTCTATGAGCTGCATCCAGTGACATGCTTGCAATGGTCTTTAGGGCACTGTGTGTACAGGACAGGGGATGAGCGTGCCTGAAGTCTATGAGCTGCTCCCAGTGATCATCAGCCTCCCACTGCCCATCTTGCTGACCATGCCAGATGTCAGCGCCGGAGTGGCACACAATCCAATCCAGCCCATCTAGGTCAACATCTGCCTCCTACAACGTGACATCATACTTGCATCACCCAATGTGCTGCTGAACAGTCTTGGACCATGAGATAGCTTGCTTTGACAAAGTCAATGACCCAAGGTCTTGCATTGTTTGTGTAGATCAGTTTGGACCACGGAAATTATCAAGATGGGCAGAAACGTCAGTGTCGATGTACATGGGCGCTTGTCTTTGCATGAGCCCTTGCACTGATTCCATCTACGACGCTTTCTGAGGCCCAAAACAGCACTGAATAAGCTGTATCAAGCAAACTTTTCAAGCAGTTATTGTTGGTTGCCTCAATTTTTGACAGGGTTGGTTGCTTACCGAGAGCTCATTCCTGGTGTGCTCAAAGCCCATCATGCTGACAAGGCCCACGCCTACAGCTCCATTGCTGGCAGCTGCTGCCTTCTTGACGGCCTGGATGGAAGGGGCCATGTCCTTCACCCTGAAGGCGCCATCCAAAGGCACCACCACAAAGTGCTTCCTATCCTGCCCTCTCAGATTGGAACCTGCAGAAGCATACCAATCATGCAAGCCCAACACGTGCATTACCAGCTGAAATTTGTGCCTACATTGCCTTGAGGTGCGTCCAAATTGCCTTGAGATGGTGACAGGGGAACATTGTAACAGGTCAGCATTTGTTGCTAGTTTCAGGTGATGCACTTGCAGAAAGAAGGCCAGCGATGCAGCATGTGCATGCTTAGAGGCGCTCCTGCACCATTGCTGAATCATGGACAGCCAAAGATGCAGATTCTCACAAAAACTGCCTCGTTCCTTGTTTCAGGTGACAGCAACATTGAAAACAGATCTTACAGGTGCTTTGATTGCTGGCTAATGCAGGGCAGTGTCTGCAATTGGACCAAACCGTATTTTTCAAAAAATGACCACCTTCGTGTGTCACATTCCTGTGCGTTTGAGACACAGTGTATTGTAGGCATGCTGTTCGTGGGAGGCACAATGTCTTGCAGGCATGCTGTGGGTGAGCAAACCTGTGTGGTTGTCCTTCTTGTCCTTGGGCTGGTTCTGTTCCTCTTTCCAGAAGTCAGCGCGGTCTTTGCTGATTCTGTGGGTGATACCCCTCTCCTTGGCAGCCAGAGGGGTGCTCATCATGCGGTCCATGGCCCCCCTGTTGCTCACGTCTAGGCTGCCACTCAAGCGCCCCTTGTGCTTCTGCAGCAACTCATCATGGGTAGTTGTCTTAGGGTGCAACCCAACGTCGGTTAGGATCTTAGAGTGCAACCCATCAGTTGCAGATCTTGGGGTGCAACCCAAACCCACAAATCTGGTAGAGACCAAGCAGCTGTCAAGCTCAACATTGAGCTGTCAGCGCAGTGGTTTCAGCATCCAAATGAGCATTGCAGAAGACGAGACGCCAGAGAGCCTTGCTGTGCTTGTGAATTCTGGACTGTTGGAGCTTGCTGATGACACTGCCAGTCCTGGGCACTTGTCCTATTCTTGTAGGAACAACTTTTTAATCGTGCCGTAGGCTGCTCAGACTATGCAATCATAGAAGTATAGGCAGGCCCTATGCAACAGACATGATACTGTGATCTATCTGACATGGCCAGATTGCGATACTCCTTCTGCTTCTGCAGGCTTATCAGAAGCATCGTCTACCTAACCGCCATTGCAGTGCTGTTTGCCATGGTGTGACACCCCGCATCTCCACTGCAGCTGCCCACTGCAACTATCAGATAAGCAGTGGCAATGGAGAGAAGGCTGTCACACCACAGCAAACGGCACTGCAATGAATGTTTGGTACACTAAGGCATGCTGCTACAACCTGCCCAAAGTCGAATGCAATCACAAGCCAAATGTACACAACAACAAGTTGCTGTTTCTGTCCGATGGTGTAAGCAAAGTGTGTGCATGTCTTGGTATGCTGCTTGCCCTCTTCCAGGCTCTGAAGCCACATGGAATTGCAATGTTTTGACATGATACAAGAGCAGATGCCCCCTCATGGGGTAGGGCCTTAGCCTCAGCAGAACCTGCAACCTATGCTGGCAACCATCGGGTATGCCTTGCACAGTAGGCCTATCAGGATCAAATCCATGTTTTGACATGCCGTGAGCGCACCGTGTGTGTCTTGGTGTACTGCTTCTCCTTTTCCAGGCTCTCAAGCACCTGCTTGCAGTGACTGGGCCAACTGTAAGCCATGATGTTCTTGATGCCATTGTTGCTCATCTCCTCCCACTCCTTGGGCTCAGTCAGGATCTTGACTAAGGCATCAGCAATCTCCTTGCTGCTGTTGGGGTCCACCAACAGACCATGATGAAGGGTGGACATGATGTCTACTGGCCCTCCGTTCTTGGTTGCCACTGTAGGCACCCCATGTGCCGCTGCCTACACAGTCAGCACATGTGACACACAGTCAGCGTATGTTACAGCAGATTGATGATTGTTCACACATGCACGAAGTGTTTGGCCCTCCGTTCTTGGTGGCCACTGTGGGCACCCCATGTGCTGCTGCCTGCACAGTCAGCACATGTGACACACAATCAGCATATGTCACACGCAGACTGATGATTGTTAACGCATGCGCGAAGTGTTTGGCCCTCTGTCCTTGGTTGCCACTGTAGGCACCCCATGTGCCGCTGCCTACACAGTCAGCAGATGTGACACACAGTCAGCGTATGTTACAAGCAGATTGATGATTGTTCACACACGCACGAAGTGTTTGTGTTGTTGTTGCATTGGGCCAGCAGCGTGTGCACCGGATAGTGGACAGTTGCTACAGCATCATTGCTGCAAAAGCATGCAGAGACAGGCAGGTACAGTAAAAAGTATCAGCAAGCTCTAAACTCCAGAATGTTGTGAGACGCAACAAAACAGCCTCATATGCATCAGGAGCTGATCATGAAATAGCCTGAAGCAGCCAGAAAGACTGATAGGCTTTTGTCGACTTTTTTGCTTCCTATCGTTTAGTACTGAGTGGTTATCATTGGCTCAGGCACTGACCTCGATGACAGTCAGACCAAATGGCTCTTGGAGAGCAACATTGGTGAAGACACCATGAGTGGCGAGGCAGAGGCGGTAGATATCTGAGATGTCCTTCTGGGTGTGCCTCTTGGGGTAGGCCACAGAGCCATATAAGTCGTGGTTGTCAATCAGCTTCAGGACCTGAGTGAGCACCTTGGCGCTGCCTCCTGCCATGCTGTCTATCAGCTCACGGTTGCCCTGCACTCATCTCATGTATTCATTTGATGTTGAAGGTGGGGGGGGGGGGGGGGGGGGGGGGCTGGGGGG
>JAABUP010001543.1_pt1 | contig 48364 bp, 48 predicted proteins | sample 5559201 | NCBI WGS metagenome assembly JAABUP01 (sample SAMN10711887, study PRJNA513373) | rock metagenome | isolation source: Antarctica rocks | place: Antarctica
GGGTGAGGTGGAGGAATGAGAGGGGGCTGGCGTTTGTGAGGGTGGTGGTGGTGGTGAGGAGGAGGAGGAAGGGGAGGATCAGGGAGGGGAGATGGTTGGAGGGCATTGTCGGGTAGGTTGGTGGGTGGAGGGTGGTAGAGATGGAGCTTCTGGACGTGGTATCTGAAAGCGAGAATAGAGGAGGTAGTTGGGTGAATGCTCAAAAGGTGAATTGAAGAAGAGAGAGATGGAGCTGGGCATCTTATAGCTCTGTAGGGTACAAGGCAGATCGATGACATCCTCAGCCCGCTATCCCCCAGTCAAGAAAATCAAACGTCACAACCGCGGAAAGGTCGGAAAGGTAAGACGGACGCATGGCAATCAAGAAACCGGACTGCAGCTAAACAGCAGCTATTCTAATGGACGCGAGTCATAGTCCAAGACATGCGTAGACTACCTACATGTAGGCAAATAAGCCTCAAAACACCTTGCCATTGCTCGTTTGCCTTCCTCACCACCACCACCACCAGCAACGGAAAGCCGGCGATATGTGGCCCAGTCGTCATGTCTAAGCCACACCTCGACCCACCCACGCTAAACCCCTGCTAGTTTAGATGTGGCTTTGCATGTCGATCAATCGCGCAAATACCACTTCTTTGGGAAAGCGCAGATCTTAGAGGGAGATGGTGGGTAGAAAAACAAGGATACAAGCCAGGGATCCCTTGGAGAGATCAGCGTAGGGCATGTTGTTGTGCGGCCTGTGTGGTTGGTAGATCTTTCCTTGACCGCTTCCGCTAGACTAGTGGGGTGCGGAGCTTGTTTTTTTGCCGGCAGTATTTCGTCCGATTTGCTCATTCTCGACAAGATAATACTTGACTTGACTTGGGACCGGTTGAGGGCTGAGATGCAGACCGCATCCGGTGATCGTTTTGCCTCGTTATGGGATCTGCTTTGAGTGCTGAAGAATGCGGGGTCGATGTTGGGGATGGAAAGGGCAGTTCGCTCTTCATCGCTGTGGTTGTGTGAATGGCCAGCAATTGGTCGTAGACTAGTGTACTGGCTATAACCTCGCCGAGCGGAAGGTCCTTGAGTTGGTGGAACTGGGTTTTCTCTGAGGTTGAAATCTTAGACAGGATATGCTGGGGTTTGATGTGTGTGTAACGCTGGGAATGGATGAACGAAGCAGCCTGGGTTATTGTTCGAGCATGGCTTTTAGCAAGGATTGTGTTCTATACATTCACAGTTGGTTATCAAAAGAGTCACCTGCTCACAATTCCACGCCCACCCGCTGCTGACCAGAAGAGAGAGATATCAGATACAAGAGAGCATGTGCAGTAACCGTACCAGTAGTGCACAATATGGCCTACAACGGTAGAGTTCAACTATTCAGTCACGTATCCTCTTAAGCGTAGATCTTGATGCCCAATGACTTGTTTCGTAGTCCGCCAGAGGTTACCCTGATTTCAAACACTAATCATTATGCCCAGAAGCCTGTTTTGTATGTCTAGGCAAGTCCTCTTCCCGATTGAATCATTGCATTGCACGCCCGGTTTTTGTCAGTAGCTGGCGACTGCCCTTCAATCAAGGAGGAGACTGGGTTTGCAATTAGTTCAAGGAGCAGGTCTGGAGCGTTTTCCTCGGAGACTGAACGAAGTGGTACAGGTTGGTAAAACCTCAACCGATTCAGGGTGCTGTGATGGCGCGTATCAGCCCTTCATGGCTGGCATTCTCGCAGCAAGGCTGGGAACATGCAGTGAAGGCAAGAAATGACTTCATATTTTGATACTAAACTTGGGAAAGAAACGGTGAAAACAGGAAGCCCTATAATGTAATCAGCTATCCACCACACCATGTCGCCGACCGCTGTATATCCTTAGCCCCACACCACTCCCCCGTCCGCTGCACGTCTAGTCATCCGTGACAGCGTTCCGCCTGACCAGACGGGTCCCACGGTCCTCCAGCAGCCTCAGCCTAGCACTGACTAGCTGCGTATAATCGCCGTTGCTAGCTAGTGCCACCGCTCTGATTTGCGCATAGAGAAACTCCAGTGTGGCATCATTGATGACGCCATCTTCGAGTTGGTCCTGCACCGCCTCATCGCTGGCGACTGGGACTGGAGACGTGGTCATAGCGGCACCACGTCTCAGCAGCTCTCGGAGCCTGGCGCTGACGAGCTCTTCGTAGTCGCCGTCATTCTCCTGTGCTGCCCGTCTGATGCGCGAGAACAGCCAGCTCAAGGTCGCATCGTCGATGATACCTGCCTCAACCTGAGCTTGCACTGATTCCGCGCTGGCTGCTGCTTCGATGGCAGGAGATGCTGTTGCCGGCGATGGTTCTGGAGCTGCTGAAATTGATGAAGCTTCTGGCGCTGGCGAAGACGCTTCTGCAGGCCATGTGATTTCCGAATGTGGATACACGGGTGCTACAGTGCCAACAGCGACCGGCTGAGTGGGAGAAGGTGCTGATGCTGACTGGGTAGGAGTTGTTGCTGGAGCTGGCTGTGCTAGTCGTGGAAAAGCGTAAGAAGCTTCTTCCAGCTCAGATCTCAGCGGTAATCGAGCGGCATCCACCGATGGATCCATCACGTCTTCCCAGATGACGACATACGGTATCCGCCCCGACCGGTTTCGGACACCAGTGTCGTTGGTCTCTCCGATCGCCTCCGTGGTGATCGGGCCAAGTAGTGCACTAGGCGTGCGTAGCGCAGGGCCCGCTGGGAATGACAGTCGAGGACGTGGGACCTCGATGATGTTTAGACCGCTCTCTGGAGTGCCTTCATCAGTCGTGGTCCAGGCATCGTCCTCGTTGACTGGCGCCGGCCGCACGAATCCGAGATCAAACTGGAAAAACTCCAGGCTGGAGAGTGTACGGCTTGGTTGAACAGGGGCAGCCTCCCGCGAGTCTACCCGTGCGTGGGCGCTGGTAGATGTGCTTTCAAGGCGCCTCGCGTCGAGCACTGCAGGCTCATCCTCAACGACAGCATTAGCGGCGCCTTGGTTCATTAAAGAGGCATCCTGTTCCTCTTGCTCCCCATCATCACGCTCAGCCTCTATGATTGCAGTCCCTGACAGACTGAGATCGCCAGGGTAAAGGCTGCCGTCATCGTCGATGATTGGCGATTCGGGAGACGGCAGTGGTGATATCGGCGGCAAGTCATTGGTCGCCAGGTCCACCTCCTCTTCCGAGCGCTCTGGAGACGCTGCCCATCGGATGGACTGCTGACGGGCAGCAGCAGGCCTTAGTGCAGGGGCTATACGATATAGTAATATAAGTCAGTCATCAACTGACACGAATTTCGTAGATAGAGCAAATGATGGCGAATATTGAAAGGGAATAACACTATATTTTATAGCCGAGCCATCAATGGCACGAGGTTTGCTCCATCCAAACGTATCGTCGCCTGACGACAGCTTGATATGCAGCCAAGCAGCTGCTGCAGAGAACCAGCATAACGTCACAATGATTTATGGCAGAGCGAGAGGATACATACCGTTGGGGTGTGTGGGGTTGGTAGCAGCCGGCTCTGGTGATATGGAAGAGCCCGCTCGTGGCGTCGACGTGTCAGTGGCTGTATCCTCTGCTGCAGCTGGACGGTGTGGTGGTGAAGCTATATAGATAACACATGATTAGCCATGTATTCATACTTCCAGTGCTGAGATTCTAAGGAAATGCAAAGATAGATAGATGTTAGTGATACAGCGATATCATGATACAAGGTTGGGCTCCACGCGAACAGTAGAAAAAGCATCCACGGCAGCAGCGACACACCGAACAGTCAAGCAACAGCTGGCAGAAAGCAGCAGCATGTGACCAATATGCAGATAGAAGAAGATAATACATACCCGTTCTTTGTCCTGAAGTTGCAGCAAGCTGCCGTAGTGGCAAAGGCACTTCACATCCGACTATTGCTGTTCTCATCGCTGTAGCTCGCCTTCGTCCAAGGAGCAGTCTGGTGAAGAGACGTCTAACTCTACCCGGAGCCACTGTAGGAGGGGACGATGCAGTTAGGAGAGGAGGATGTGATGTTTCTGAGGCAGTGGATGTTCTAGAACGTCTCCTCAAGAGACTGGTTGACAAGACTCGTTGCAGTCGAGCCCGGTTCGGGGAGGTGTGTTCGGAAGAAGGCATTATGAACTACTGGATGAGAACTGTGGAGCTTGCGGAACGGCCTGTGACAGTAACTAGCTGGTTAGGGCAAGCAATTGAAGGATGTCGATCGTGGGTGCGTTGCTGTTAGTGTGCGTGAGTGGACAAGTTGAAATGTTTTCTGATAGAAACTCCAATTTAACACCACGAAGCTTTTGTGCATTGTGCGCGCGAGGCAATTGGCAAGCTTCAAGTCCTTCTTCCGTAGCGAGGAGGCCTGTCAAAGGCTTAGCGATGGGTTTGTAGACCGTGAATGAAGGAGAATTCCGAGACACAGCTGCTGGAGTATACACAGCACACGTGCTGAACCGCAGCCCTTGAACCCTCGAAAATCATACGGAATGCAATTGTCTTGTCTGCAAGGAGCCGTCATGATCTACCGGACCCCTAGGTTTCCACATTAGTAGGTCAGTAGAAACACACCTTTCTGGTGTAATGAGTCTGACCAACGCGAGAGTCAGCAGCGAGGTACGGAAAGACTTGGCCTACAAAAGAATGAGGTAGCACAGTAGGTCGAATACTTCCTCTGATTGCTGCTATTTGAAAGCCCTAAGGATTTGACAAGCACTTAGGAAAACAGCATAACCCGCTCAGCCCTCCGCACCAGTTCGGTAGAGAAGCTCGCATCAAGCATCGCCTACGATGAGTGTCTCTCACGATATTTCTCATGAGGCTTCGCCACAGCTTGCTCGCCTGACTTGTGCCCTTCATCCTTTTGCGGCGCGTGTTCCTCGGGCCACGTCTCGCACGCTTCATTCCTGTCCTTCACCGAGACGGACGCTTCGGCGGTACTTAACTCTCGCAGTTCTCCACAAGCAACATCGTACACGAGCGCGTGAATGCAAACACCTCGGTCTCTCATCGCATCAATGACAGTGGCATTCTCTTTCAGGGTTTCGACACCCTGGAGTACATTGTACTCCACCATCTTCTTGGCTGCCTCGGCCTGCGGGAGAGTTTTCAAGGTATGAAGATGCTGCCGCCGCAGGGTGCGTAGGGGGACAAGCCATGTATCGAGTAAGCCAAGCTTCTGGTTCCCCAGGGCAGCAGCGACGCCTCCGCAACTGATATGGCCGCAGACGACAATGTGCTTGACCTTCAGATGAACGACGGCATACTCGATGACGGCTCCGGCGTTTAAGTCACCTGGGTGTAGAATGTTCGCAATGTTTCGGTGCACGAAGACATCACCAGGCTTCAGTCCGAGAAGCGTGGTCTCGGGAACACGAGAGTCCGAACAACCAATCCACAAGATCTCAGGGTGCTGGCCTGAGGCGAGTGTAGGGAAGAGCTTGGGATTTTCCTCGGCGGTCTTCCGGGCCCAAGATTTGTTTTGCTCAAGGGCGAGCTTGAATGTATCTGTGGTCAAGTGACAGTCAGCACCGTGTCTCAGTTGCAAGAGATGTTGTGATGATTCACAGCGGCGGGCAGGCGTGGGAACGGGTAGGGCTTAACGTCGCTTGCTGGCGCCTTGGCAAGCCACATCAAAAGATGTATTTGGCAGATGGCAGATGTGAGAACATAAAGTACCTTCGGAACTCATATTGGCGTGTTTGTGGAAACCGATGGAGCTCTCACCGCGCAAAAGCTCAGTATCGTGCAGAGCAATAGTCCTTTGTATCGCTGTTGAGCTTTTGGAGCGTGCGGTCCAAACTGTCAGGGATCCTCGGAAAAGGAAACAAGCTTGAGATAAGGGAAAGAAGATTGCTTGTGAACAAGACAAATCACTGTGAACAGTTTGAGGAAAAGGGGCCTTTTTTACCCGAAGTCGAGCGAAAAGTGAAGTGGTACAGATCTAAAAGGCATTGACTTCGGGTCCGTCCGTCGGCATACGATGTAGTCTACGCTCTCGGTCGTAAGATGTCGTGTTCTTTATGGCACGCTTGGATGCACCAAGTCATTTGCTCTCTGGACTCCTTATCGGTCACGGATGATCCAGGTAAGATGCATTGAGGCGTTTCATTGTGAAGCCTTCCGAGCTAGGAGCTGTGAAGGATCGATAACAAGCAGCGCCTTCCTGTGTCGTTCTCTTTGGATATGAGCTTGGCGGCAGTAGCATCCTGTAGTGCTACAGTTTGCCCGCAGATTGTACCCCGCACGTTCGAGTACAGATGGTCTCACAGCATCAGAGTTTCGTTTCCTTCCATAGAGTTGTAGATGGATGAAAATTGATGTCTTAATCGCTGACATGGTCTACTGTAGTTATGCACAGTCAATAGCTCGTTGCGGGGATGAGTGGCTGGATTGACGCCTGCCTGCAAGCGAGCAAAACAACCAGTGACTTTCTCGACTCGAACAACAGCTGGTAACAGACATATCAATGCTACCTTCTACAATTCCATTGTATGACAATAACGGCGAATGTTCCATAGGCACTTACCGGACATACTTCGAAGCCAAGATCGGTTCTGATGCGCACGTACTTCCCCTGGTTCCAATCAGGTGGCAGCGCCTCTACCCTTCTGCAGCTTCTCCCTCTGTTTCTTGGGAAATCGAGATCTCCAACTCTCCTGCGTGCACGCACATTGCAGACTTACTCTAGTAGATCGCACGGCATCAATTCTTTCAGCATCACATCTGAGGACCTCACTAGGACAGAGGCTTGAGCTCAAGCTTCCCCGAAGCAATCCATAATCAACGAAGTCTGTTCATTCAAGATTTCGGACTCTTATCATTAACATCTAGTTCCCTGGTATCCATATAACTAAGCTCAACACAATCGACGGTCTCGTACTTATCGCAGTCACAATACCGCCCCATCACGCGAATCGTCCGAACCCATCGGCGCATATCCAAGCAGCTTGGTCTCTTACTTCAATCCTGCGTTAGACGACTGCATTACATTAGCGACCTTCGTCCGAAACAGCGCCGGACTTCTGCGAAAATTGTTGGCCAGGAATGTATTGGAAAACAGTCGGTGGGACGAAGCTCCAGACGGCTTAATTGATCACGGGGCTACTCCGCGGCGTACGAGCTCCTGGATGCTGCATATCAGTTGCGTCTGAGTCGCCACCTTGTGATATGAGTGGCGAACTCCATACTGCTACCGTTACACAGAAGCGAGAGTATGTTGGTTCAGCGGTCCGGAACCTTGAGCCGCTGTCGGCCATTGTACTCTTTACTGTGTCCTGGAGCAGCTCTCCACGCGTGAAGCAGCCGTGTCATATCTTCACCTTCGACCGTCAAGCTTCATAACCTCAATACAATTCGAAATCATGGTCCTGGGCGAGGTTCATTTACGTTTGGCTCGATATATCACTTCACGTACTCTGCGCAAGGTCTCTTATGTAGCATGATACTTGACTACACGCCGTTTCCGTATCTAATGTTCCGAACAACAACGGAACCGCAGCTTTGACCTCCGGCGCCTTGGAACACCGCTAGCATCGTCCGAAACTCGGATATCCAAAACAAATCTAGCAATCCCATCACTCTGCTCAGACAACGACCAAGTCCCGTACTCCCGACCCGCCCTTTCCATCCTCATCACACTATGCAACCAGTCCCATCCTACTGACTTTAGGAGCTGCGTGCCCACTCTCAGCCTTTACTCGGTCCCAAAACCGAATCACCAGCATTATTCCGACTGCCCCGCCTCGAGCTCGCCTCAATTTCATCCAGCATAGCCTTAGCAGCCGCGATCCTGATCTCTTCCAGTATCTCCAAAGCCTGTTGCTGACTGCTACTGGCACTACTGCGATTACTCCCACTCCCACTAGGCGCATAGACATCCTCATTCGCCTTGTCAATGGCATCAACCTCTTTCTGGAAATCACTCTTCTCACCCATTTTCCCAATGTTTCCGCCCGTAACCCCACTCAACTCCCTCATCTCGACCCCCTCAAATTCCACATTCCCACCCCTACCCCACTGCCCCCAAAACCCCTCACAATCAACATCAACCTCCACAACCCTCCCCTTCCCCTTCTCCTCCCACCTCACCCTCCTCCGGAACCCTACCCACAACCTCACACAAGCCGCCGTACACCCCGCATTCACAGCCCCCACCACAACCCCCCACTGCACATACGCCACGACCATCACCCACGCCGCCTCCTCCGCACTGTCCTCACAGAAGCGCGCCGCGCTGATCGCGCATCCGGAGAGCGCGAAACACGCCATCGCCAATGCCCAGAACGCCGTGGCTAGTGTACATCGTAGGAGCGCGGCGCGGCGAGGTCTGTGAGTGGGGCGGTTGGTAGAGGTAGAGGTGAGGAAGAGGGCGTAGACGGGGATGGTGAGGAGGAGGGAGAGGAGTTCGAGCGTTAGCCAGGCGGCGAGGATGCGGTCTGCGGAGAGGGTGGTGAAGGGGTGGGCGTAGAGGTGGCAGCTGTGGGCGTTGGAGGCGTCGAGGGAGGGGGTGGGGGTTGTTGTTGCGGTTGTCGCTGCGGTTGTTGTTGTTGTCGTTGAGAGGGGTGGAGAGGTGGTTCCAGAGAGAGGAAGGTCCGACGTCAGGGTAGAGATCGCCATGGTTTTCGGAGAGCGTGAGGGTGGTTGGTACGGAGGAGCGGTTTGTTAGAATAACGAATGGTGGTGGAAATCGGTTGTGTTTCTGTAAAGGCCTTCCAATGGATGTGCAGCGAGAGAAAGCACGAGAGATAGAGAAGCAAAGAAAAGAATGCCGCTATGCCATGGGCGATAGAAGTAGAGATCTTGGTAACAGAGATCTGGGAATGAAACTGGGGACGAAGCTTCTTAACATCTGTTGAGACGCCAGCTGGTTGTCGCGGATCAGTACTAGTTAAGATGACTATTTCCAAACGACTTCTGTTAGTATACAAAGACTTAGCCATAACGGTGCTTGCGGTATCTAAAAACCTTGGTGGTTGTGACCGGACCGGATTGGAACGTCACAAGAGGCTAGTCTCGGTCCGTTTCTCACTTCGACCATTCTACTCAAGGTTGACGTCTGCACAGAACGTTCGTTATAGATGAATGACATCTTCTGATGTTTGCTCTGCTAGACTGATACTCTTGACTTGCCGGCGATCTCGTCGACGAGGACCTAATCGGAATGACCAAGTCTGCTAGACAGTTTCCCAGCTCAATACTCCAAGCTGGTGCCACAGCAACCATCTGATTGCATGTCGTGCATCTAGCAATTGGCTGTCTGGCTTACGACAGCGTCAAATGCCTCTTTGCTTCGCGTACCTCAACATCACCCAGTGTCAGCTGCTCCTTCCACTTTGGTACCACCACATGAGGTTCAAATCGAACCTCGCCAACGATATCAATCTGCCAGGAAGAATCGACAAAAGTCCTACAAATTAAGCATAAGTTGAACCTGTATAAGCTCATACTCATGGTATTACCACAGCCGAACGGCGCACCTGAGCATGCAGAACGCGTGCGTGCCATGAAGAAACAATAGAAAGAAAGGAACGATACAGCAGGTGCGTCAATGTCGTCGGAAAGCACCTGATTATTGGGGATTTCGTTAGAGTGAGTCCGCCGACTTGCGAGCTTGGCGAAGATGGACGGTGCTCGGGTTACTATAGCGGCAAAGGCAAGAAATGAGAGTAATGATATTAGAGTTAGAAAATCTACTCAAGATTTGTAAACTGATTGAAACCACAGCCATTAATGATAGTGATTATACGATGATCGATCGATTTGTCTTGTACATTTGCCAATGAAGAGTTAGTCGCTCGTTCTTGTCTAGGCCAGGGCCATCACCCACAAAACTTTCCGTTCTGATTCGAAAGCAAAACAATGACAAGGACTGAGAAGCCGCGAGCATTTCCCACGGAAACCGTCAGATAGACTCAAGGAAATCCAGGTATAGATGTATCACAAGACTGGAAACAGGTTTCCTGTAAGCTCAAGTTATACAATGCGACTGGCTTTAGGTATAAATCCGAATTGCGTCCATGCTGAGGCCTATAGACGAATCTCTAGCATGCTGAGGTTCAGAGTTGCTCATAGCCTTCAGAATCTATTTGTCGTCAGCATCCGCACATACTTCATCGTAGGTACTCAGATGTACGCCACCAATAACAATAAAGTTAGCAAATTAGTCCCGCCCTTCGATTAAAAGACGAGTCATCCTGATCGATCCGGATATCTAAGCATTCCCCAGGGTATTTCCATTCCGAACACCGTTGATGCTCGGCAACTCCTAATCAATGCAGCGCTCACGCTGTCCAACATATTGGAAATCCAGGCTCATCACATTTAAGAGCTACATTTAGAGCGATTACCTCCTGCCCTTGCCCTTCTTGTTCGGCACAGGCGGATCAGGTATGCTGATGGTGCCCTCTCGAATATCTTCAGTATGATCTTTAAGCTTCTCTTGGCTGCTGATAAAGAACGACAGATCTCGATTCTGCTCGCTCAGATCCAAGTTGGCTTCTTTCAGCTGCTTCAACTCCCAGCTCATGAAATCTATCCTTTCCATCAAGCTTCCGTTCATGGCTTTCTCGTCGCGCCATTCTTTCTCCATCTTTCTGGCCATGCCCTCGAATTTCTCAGCTTTCCGCTCCGCTCTAGCCTTGTCGCGCTCCAAACCGGGTACAACATCCTTAGAGAGCTTATTGTGAGCGTCCTGTAACTGTGCGAGCTCTTGTGTAGCCTGCAGCGCTGAGTCTGCGGCTTTTTCGGCAGTAGCGACGGCCTCGGACGCTTTGTCTGCTGCTCGCTCGAGCTTCTCCTCGAAATATAACCTCTGACTGTCTAGCTGACTGGTAAGTAGGTGAGTATACTCCATGCCGATGTTGTCAAGCTTCTCTCGGGGGACGTAGTCTTCCACGCCACCAGTGCAGGCCACATTGGCGGATCCATCGAGAGGAGCGGGTAACTCGACCAACTTGCCATCGGACTTATCCTGGATGAGTCGATGGACATATCCATCACCAGCGTAGTCCCAGACACGTTGTGTAGAAACATCCATGGCATAACAGTGAAATGTTTGCTCGTAGTGCGCGTAGGCATGAGCAGCATCATAGCGGCCGCAACCAATATTGCCGCAGATGAGGCATATCCATAGATTAGCGTCAGACCTGCATACACTGCATTCGTTCTCAGACACTTCCTCGCCCGAGCCATGGTTCCTCCTGCCTAGGTCGTCTTGGGTATAGCGGCAAACAGGGCAGCCACTGCCTTTCCACTTTTGCAGACAGGCACAGTGGAACACATGCTGGCAGAGTATTGTAAGCAGACCAGTTGTCTCGTCCATGCGTTCGAGGCACACTGGACACGTCGGCAGCTCTATCAGCGAAGGCGTAGGAGGTGCCAAAGGTTTTGTCGTGAGAGATGATGCTAGTGAAGACGATTGTGCGGCAGATGAGGTACCCGCAGATCCAGGCACCGAGATATTCGTCTTCGAAGTGGAGGGTGTAAATGGATCGTTCGTCATATCTGGAAATGATGAAGCACCTGAGAAGTGACCCGGTGTCTGGAATTCGACAGATTTGATGAAGACGACATGACAATTCTCTGGCTATATGGGGAGACGCTATTAGTCCAAGCCTTGCGGCGTGATGGCGATATCCAGGAAAGACAAGACTCACCTCCATACTATTAAAGACCTTGCCATTCCACTCCTTTCTCCACTCCCTTGCCTTTTTTGCACTCTTGAACTTCATGAGGACCATGTATCTATTGACCTTTGCAGACCTTATCATCCTGAAATGGGTGACTTCATCCCTTGTCTTCTCTCCCACAAAGCCCAAGAAGTCTGAAGGTGTGAGGTATGACGGCACGGCGAGTATGCAGAGAGTGGTGCACTCTTCTTCCTTGAAGATTACTGTATCGGCATCCTTGCTTTTGCGGGACCGACCTCCGGCGCCCTTCAAGCTTCTCTTCGCAGCTTCGTCGTCGTACAGCCCAGGCGTCTCTTCCGCATCTCGGTATAGATGTACTATTCCCCAACCTACATCCGTATCATGGGGTTCCGATGGAAGGTATCGACCCTTGGTAGCAAGGCCGCCGGATCCCGCTCCGATGCCATCATTAATATTGCTGATTGACTTTCCTCTGCTCTGAATTTCGGTACGTGTTTTGACTGGTGTCATATCTATGCTCTCGATCGAAATGCGGTCGGATCTCCAATCTTGGGTTTCTGGGGCAGATCGCAGTATTTGTAAATCCGTGCGGTGTGTATCCGACCTTCTTTCATGGGCATCGCCGGCTGGACTAAGTGTTGTATTCCCGCCCCTCACTGCGTGGACGGAGTCTCTGATTGGGATGGTTTTCTTCTGGGTGTCCTCGTCCTTCAGAACCGACAGATCCCCCTTGGAGGGCCCCAATCTGCCAGGTGTAGAGAAATGGGACTCGCGCTTCCCTTTGGGACAATGCTTGTTGAGAGCTGAAAAAGTGCAGAAGATATCAGTGCGTGACGGTGGCAAGTAAGAGTTCCCTTGGTAATCCTCAGATCTGCCTGTATGCTCCTGCGGATATGGATATAGTTCAAATGCCAAATGGAAGAAATAGGACGGCATTAGGGACATATCATCGTTGTAATCGTAAAGGATGGCTTGCGGTAATGTAACAAGGGGTGAAGTGATGAATTTATTGTAATCGCGATAACGGGCGGCTTTGAAAGGTCCATAAGGAGGTTCACATCACGCTGAACAAACAGCACTACAGTACTTGGTACATGTTTCACGCAGTCTACGTTATCTAATGAGAGTGGCCAATAGTCACCTTTAGACATAGTCAGGGCAGATCACAGAACACTCTCTATGGTTCGGATTTGTGCTGAGAGCCTACAAGGCATGTATTGAGCTAGATACAGCGACATAAGTAGTCAATGATTGAAGCGCCGGGAACAGCAAAACCTCCATCACCCGCTAAAAGCAAAACAAACTACCTCAATATCAAAAGCGTGATGATCTCATGAAGTACCGCTCAGTCCCACTAGCAACCCCCACGAAGCCTCAATACCAGATGTAGAGTGCTCTCTTTCTGGATATTGTAGTCACTGAGAGTCCTCCCATCTTCCAACTGCTTACCAGCAAAGATAAGTCGCTGTTGGTCCGGAGGAATACCCTCTTTATCTTGGATCTTCGACTTGACATTATCGATAGTGTCTGAAGATTCAACTTCAAGGGTGATCGTCTTGCCAGTGAGAGTCTTGACGAAGATCTGCATACCGCCACGAAGACGAAGGACGAGGTGGAGTGTCGATTCTTTCTGGATGTTGTAGTCACTAAGCGTCCTCCCATCTTCTAATTGTTTGCCGGCGAAGATGAGTCGTTGTTGGTCAGGTGGGATGCCTTCCTTGTCTTGGATCTTCGACTTAACGTTGTCGATCGTGTCTGATGACTCAACTTCCAAGGTGATAGTTTTGCCAGTCAAAGTCTTCACGAAGATCTGCATACCACCACGGAGACGAAGAACCAGGTGAAGAGTTGATTCTTTTTGGATATTGTAGTCGGAAAGGGTGCGCCCATCCTCGAGCTGTTTACCAGCGAAAATGAGACGCTGCTGGTCTGGTGGGATGCCCTCCTTGTCTTGAATCTTAGACTTGACGTTGTCGATCGTGTCCGAAGACTCCACCTCTAACGTGATGGTCTTGCCAGTCAATGTCTTTACGACTATACAGATGTCAGTACAGATACAAAGCTGTCGGTGTAAAGTCAAGACTTACAGATTTGCATGCCTCCACGAAGACGAAGGACCAAGTGTAGGGTGGACTCCTTTTGGATGTTGTAGTCGGAGAGGGTACGGCCGTCCTCCAACTGCTTGCCGGCAAAGATCAGGCGCTGCTGGTCAGGAGGAATGCCTTCCTTGTCCTGAATCTTCGACTTGACGTTGTCGATTGTATCGCTGGACTCGACCTCAAGAGTGATGGTCTTGCCGGTCACTAGAAAGTAACACGTCAGTATGTGAAAGGTGGCGGTGAGTCGTGAACGAGGAAAGCGGGGTCAACTCACGGGTCTTGACGAAAATTTGCATGATTGCGGGTATGCGATGAGAGGTGAGAGAAAGGTTACTATTTGCAGATGTGGGTAAAGAGGATGTTGCGCTGGGGTTACGATCTGTGAGGTGTTTGAGATGATGAGGTTGTTGAAAGAAGAAGTGTCGGAAGGTGGCGGCAGAGGTTTTATGTTGGTCAAAGATGACACAGCCTGAATTCACCAATTAAGCGAGCGGCTAACCGAAGTTGCAGGAAGAGGCTGGAAGCAGCAGCGCCTCACGATTGGGATGATGAAGTACCATGGTACGAGTACTTCGGGCAAGGCTGCCACCACGATTATTAATCCTTCCGGGATTGGGGAATTTGGAGACCTCCTATCAATTATCAATCATTATTGCAGCTCGAGGACTGCTTGTATGAAGGTTATGGTGTATATCAGATGTGTAGGTCTGACGAAGTCCACGCCGTCGACGACCTCGACGCAATTTGCCCAAAGGCACTCTAACTATCGTCAAATCAATCCACGATTGCTCGAGTCATCACCTCAGGGTCACCATGTACTTCGTACTTGCTCCTCAAATCGGCGAACTTCTCGGCTACGATGGCTTCACGCCGAAAGTATCGTCACCGAGATCATTGTGCGCAGTGTAGCTTACATGCAACCATGAAATATAACTCTCAGCCTTGAGGTTCACAGTGTGTAGCAGCGTCGTGCTTTTTCCAACAGGTACCTCCTCCAAGTTTCGGCAGCCTTATAGAAGCTATGGCTCAGGAGGAATGAACAAGGGATCTTTTCTGAGGCTATGTCGTACGAAAGTAGATAAAGAAACTCTACAGCGAGCTTGCCTCGAAGTGAACTGAAGGAAATAACTAATCTCATGGCCTAGGTACGCCGCCCAGGTGCTGCCTTGCTTTCATGATCATAGATCATACATATCGTGAAATTCGTGACTCGCAATCATTAGCTCACACGCTATGCTAGCAAATCAGAGTCACTCGAACTAGAAGTAGAAATCCACCCATGTACTGAAGAAATGAACTGAAGCAGGCCGGATGCCAACCATATCATATGGGTTGAGGCCGTGAAGCTCGTTATTGCCGTCGTCAATGCTGTCGTATAAACGTCGAATCGGAGGATATCACGCAACAGAAAAGAAAGGTCAGATGGTGTAAATAAGCTGAAGGAATAGTATTAGTTTGTTCTGATGACCAGTTTCGAGACAAACTTGTTCGACAAGCAGTCGAAGTCTTTCCGGTCGAAGGTAGTACTGGCCCGGGACCTGAGGTAAGTGTCTGCAAACAGGTCAGCTTGAGGAACTGAAGCCATGGGTCAGTAAGGACAAGAATACCATATCTTGTCACGTGGTCCCGAACTTCGGTCATTGCATCACACACTGCTGGGTTGGAGTTAAGCAGATTGTGATGCTTCCGAGAGTCCCACTCATTGAAGGCAGGAAGCTTCTGCGAAATGGCCGAGAAAAGACCTACGATCACTCCTACCGGAGTCGTCTCCATGTCGTTGCAGAATTTCTGCACAGCAGTAGCATCCTGTATGCACAATTAGATCAGACGTCAAGGCAACAAGTAGTGGGTCGAACTTACAGGAACACGATAGTGGCAGTCGAACTGCATCTCTTCCCAAACAGCAAGTAGTATGGAGGCAAGCATGAAAATCGTTGGCCAGTTCTTGAGTTTGTCGCCGCTGTAGACGCTTGAGTACAAGGTTGAGAGCTCTTCCAGGATGTCCTTCTGGAGCTCGCGCCACATGTCTGCCATAGCGCATTTGATTTGGAAATTGATCATGACCGGTGCCATAGTCTTGCCCTTGAACTTGGAAGTTTCATCCTTGATCTTTCCCAAGAAACCTTCCTCATCCGGAATCCCTTCCACCATTGTGACGTGCAAAGTCAGATTGTACGCTAACACGAGCTTGAGAGCTTTCCGGATAACTGGTAGCTTCTCGCGAACATAGTAGCGGTATGCTGTTTTGAGCATTTGCGTCAGGAATGGGGTCCCTTCGAAGTACTCGTCGACAAAGTTCTCGAAGCCGCCGTCAATGTGTCTGTCAAGGTAATCTGACAGTAGAGCGGTCGAGATGCCTTCCATCCCAGCAGAGAGTCTAGCTGTAGATACCACATACTGTTGAGGCTCCTCTTGAATCGTTTCAATCCAGTCCAGGCCAAAACATTTTTCATCTCGGACATAGACCTCACGAGCCTTGACGGGAAGCATATGACCGTAGCCATGAGTGATGAAGAGAGTTCGTTCCGAGTCCGAGAAGCCTTTGATATTACCAACAGAGAATCCTAAGCTGACATGCCTCTCGTAATCCGCTTTCCAGTCTTTCATGAAATACCCGATATCCTTGATATCAATTCTAGTGCATGGCACTTGCCACAAGCGAGCATGCGACGGCTGACATCCAGCACAAGGCTCCCCTTTATCACACTAGCTATATATCAGTGGCAGCTGGGCACATCTAGAGTTACTGCACGTACAGTCTTCTTGAGAAACTTGCATCTCAAACAAGCCCTCAGCTTCCGAATTTCGCCAGCCTGCTTCCGCTGGTCTGGCCGCAGAGGTCCTCTCCTTCTACCAACCCGCTTTTCGCTGTCTTGTTTCATGGAATTGGATGGCCTTCTGATTACTGGCTTTGTGGCTTTAGCGATAGGACTTTTACGTGATTGTCTCCTGGTGGGCGGCGAATTGACTTTTTGGAACACAGGGGGTCTTTGTTGTGATGACGACTTCTTAATAGGGACAGGGCCCACAGCGGCTGAAGGGCTGACAGCATTGGAGCTATGTTGCTCCGGACAGTCGAGATCGTACTGATGCCGGTTGCCGAACTCGTGATTATGATCCAGATCACCAGGAGTTTCTGACTCCGGTGAGTTGAGTGCGTACGGGACCTCCACGAAACTACCAAAGGAACGCCTTGACTGCTGTTCTATATCCGAATAAGAAGACTCTGACAGCGTGCGGTTGTGCAATGTCTGGCTCGGATTGAAGATAGCCCCGGTTTGGGCCTCATGATAAGAAGAATCAAACGACTGGCGATTGAACTCGATCGCTGCCCATCCGTTATCGCTACTCGAGCTTGTGAGAGAGCGGACCTCAAGATAGGTATCAGTTGGCGAATTATCCGGTAAATTCTGATGTGCAAGGCTCATGTCTGGCAATCCATCACTAGTTGTGAACCCCACCAGGTCGTTCTGAAAGTCGTGCCAGTTGAAAGGCATAGTGTCAACTTGGCCTGTGAGCGGCATGTATGATCCATCTATCGGCAGACTGGACTCGACAGGCGCTTGTGTCGCAGGCATAAAGTCAATTGGCGATGTCTGAAATGGCACACCGTAGGTTCCAGTGTACTGGATTCCTAAGGCCGTCGCATCTTGATTGTACTGAAGGTGCGCTGCCGCCTGCTGAATCTGCCATTCGTTCAGCAGTGTCGATGAGTGCACAGCCGGCTGTTGAAATCCATGACCGCCGGTTTGTAAAGGCGTTACCCTCCTCCTCGTGGTACTGTCGCTCTGCAAAATGTTCTGCTCCATATGGAGCGGCCACGGTGCTCCTGATATGTACGAAAACCGGGTATCTCGAGGATCGTACTCGAGTCCCAGGAGACCTTCTGTAGATAAATCGGCATTCGCCATTGTCGAGCTAAGGCGGAGTCAATGCTATTGTACGGATCCGTAACAACAGAGGAATCAGAGAGAGGCGTCAAGTCAAGGTCCGCCGTCAAAGGGCGGTGTCGTGACGAGACTGGCGATTCCCCACCCGAAAGTGCGGTGTACAAAGTACGATTTCCTGCTGCCGGGTGAGGAGTAGCGGTCAGCCAACCAAGCGATCCTCTCCACTCCAACGAAGTTTATCGCTCACCAGGGGCCAAGCAACCAATGAGATGATCAGCGCAGCTCTCAGCGTGCGAGCACAATCGCAACACCCGCCAATAACGCCCGTACTCGTGCAGGCAGACCGTCTGATGCTTCAAAGCTGTCGATGATGATCGCTTTGGCTACATGTATGTGGCATGTATCAATATTGGCAAAAGCGTAGGATAGGACCCTTTCGTCGCTTCGCTGCCGTCACCCGTACTCTCCTGTACGAGCAAAGAAACTAAGGTCCAGGTTGGTCATAAGGCCAACCGATCAACGACCCACATGGGCCGAGGCGAGGGTCAACACGTCCGTGGCCCGGCAAGAGAAAGAACAACCATTATTTTCATGCATCTCCCATTATTCTAAAAACTGGTAGTTAGAATGAGAGAGACTTTAAAGACACCTTGCATCTACATTATTATTCTGGGCTTTGCAATAACCAATATCATGATGTGAGTCCTTTTACGACGCCACGATTTCTTGACACTCGCCTCGGTCTAGACGCACGCCTGAGACGTGAGGATCTTCTGCCCGCACCACGAAGTACCCCACATGTTTATAAGTAGAGTACCTGAAAAACTGTTGCACAATGACCGTGGGAAAACACTGTAGTACTCGATACTTTTCGACCTCATCCCGCTCTGCTGTTGATATGAATGGCCGCTTGATGTAAACCGTTCTAGTGGGTCAGCGCTGAAGCTCGTGGAACGGCTTGTTGCAGCGTTACCAGTGGCTGGCCATGTTGGGAACTCCTGAGACAACCTCGTAGAGTCAGTGTTTCTGTGCCTGTAGTATACCAAGATCAGTACTCTAGATGGAGCTAGTGGAGAGCATTTCGTCCGTAGGTCAACCTGAGGACATCGAGTAAAGGTGGGTTATCTAAGATACATCCGTAGTAATCACGAGCTGTCAATAATATTAATAACGAATGGAGTACTGCGGATGACTTTCATTCTGCCTTCAATGCAAAGGATCCCTCTTCACAAACGCACTGCTGAAGCTATCATGCTCTGAGCGATTCTGGTGACGAAGTTTCTCCAAGGAATTCTCAAGAACAATACTAACGATCAGCAAGTCAACAACGAACAAATGTCTGAAAGAGAAAACAACGAATTCTATGCGCATTCGAGTAAAGAGTCGACGGAAGCTACAGAGAGTGATTTTCATGTCCGATGTCAATGCCCGATCACTCTCAGCGAATCCAAGCCCCTTCAGCAATTCAGAGGATGTCTCGTGGAGTGCAGACAGTCAAAACGACAACGGCATCTCAACAGGCTTATGGCAATTGACTGACGAAACAAGAATAGATCTATCGTCCGACGAAGACGTGGAGTATCTGTTTTCACGTGGCCTTACAATGGCAGCGCAAGCATCTGGACCTCCTGTACCTGAACTTTTCACTGCTCTGCCACCAATTCGGGACCATTTGAATACGGAAACTTCAACACTGCAGGATCGCACGATCCAGGAATGCTTACCCTATTTATCCGGTACCGACAATCCCGGTAGAAGTCCATTCGATCTCAATACCTATGGCCTTCCTCGGTTGGAACGTGAGAAACACATGGCATACCTTCATAGTAACCTGGGGCAGCTTCCTGCAGGATATGTCGCTGCCGATGCGAGTCGACCCTGGATGCTCTACTGGGCTTTGACCGGACTGTATCTTCTAGGCGAGGATGTCACACGATATCGTGACCAGTAAGTCATTCACCTTGTGACCAAAATATCTAGGGCTCTGTCTCTCATTTGACTTCATCCGCTCGCCTCTCTTGTTAGGCTATGTGGTATAGTCTATGACTGGAAGCAGGCGCTGATTATGCCTGGGCATAGAGTCATCTCAACCTTCACTCCTATGCAAAATGCTGATGGTGGGTTTGGCGGTGGACATGGCCAGATGTCACATTGCGCATCCTCCTATGCGGCAATCTTGAGCCTGATCATGGTTGGAGGCGATGAAGCGCTGAACATGATAGATCGTAAGATGCTGTAAGCGAATACTACCACCGGGACAATACAGACCTGCTGACTACTCCGGCTTAAATGTAGCTGGAAATGGCTAGGGGACCTTAAACAGCCTGATGGAGGTTTCCAAGTCTGTGTCGGAGGAGAAGAGGATGTCAGGTAAGCTCCCCAATATGAGCTAATCGGGACAACTTTTGTTTACATAGTAAGGGGAGCATATTGCTCAATGGTCATGATCTCCCTTCTCAACTTGCCATTAGAATTGCCCCCAACCTCAAAAGCCATGATCGAAGGAACTGAAACGTTCCTGACTGGAGTTCCCCAGTACCTGTCTCGTTGTGTGTTGTTGGCCCTTTCGCCCGTGGCAACTCTTTGAGACTGACAAAGTGCAGGTCAGACCTTCGAAGGTGGTATATCCGGTTCTCCCGGTACGGAAGCTCATGGAGCATATGCGTTTTGCGCATTAGCTTGTCTCTGCATTCTTGGCGAACCCAATGTTATGATCAATCAGTAAGGAACTGTAACAGTCATCCCATGGTTCTTTTCCTGCTGCTGATATCCTGCAGACATCTGGATGTACCTCTTCTTGTTGCGTGGCTATCAGCACGTCAACATGCCCCTGAAGGTGGGTTTGCTGGACGAACCAACAAGCTGGTAGATGGCTGCTATAGCCATTGGGTGGGCGGGTGTTGGCCTTTGCTGGAAGCAGCATTGAACGGTCCACAATCTGTTAGTAAGCCATTGAAGCCCACGACTAAGGGTCTCTACAGCCGGGAGGGCCTGATCAGGTATATATTGTGCTGTTGTCAAGCGACGCGTGGAGGCTTGCGAGACAAGCCTAGCAAGTACGTGACATGCACGACGCTGAATTTGAATGTACTGTTATTGACCAGATCAGGCATCCAGACTCGTATCATTCTTGCTATATCCTGGCTGGGCTTAGTTCGGCACAGCATTACTATTACCTCTCGGGCCAAGACCTCACCAAATCAGCTGGACCGTTGTCCTCAGCTTTCCGGTGGACCTATTCGGAAACAATAAGGGATCCAAATGGCGAACAGGAAACACCAATCTTCGATGAGGATGACCGGCTCAAAGTAATTCATCCAATATTCGTTATCCCTTGGGGGGTCGCGGAGAAGACTCGCGCTTGCTACGATGCAAAAGCGGGCTTCTAGTACGTCGCCGCTGGAGCTCTGTTGAACAAGCGTCCATATCTCCTTGGCGATTACCAACCGATCTTCTATAACTTGACATTGGGTGCGCTGCATATCTGCGTCGATGCTGGGAGTACGGTTTTGGGAAGTAATGGTTCTACATATAGATAATGCTCAACGTCTACCGTCACATGGAAAACATAATAAGAAGACCTTCCTAATTCGAAGTACCAATCATACATGTAGGCATGCACAATGATTCATGTCATTAGCATTGCATACCAAGGAGCTTTCCTATTGCAGGTATTAAAGTCTCTTTCATGCTAGGTCGAAAGCGGACAACTCAGCCTTCCCCGGCGCTTGCTAAAGCTCCACCTTTCGCCTTTGCTGTCGGAGATACGACTGTTGTGCGCTGTTCAAGCGCTTCCCAAAATACTCCTTAGAACTGGGCAAGCTGCTCGTCGAAGCACGATGGCTGCAGCAGACTTCATACCATCTGCTAGTTGCATCTGCATACAATGCATTGGCGGTTCTAGCGAATCGAGGTCGAAAGCTACATCAACACGAGCACCGAGGATATGGCCAACGCCAAAGCAGTCCTCAACTCTGTACTCGCACGGTCCTTATGCTCGCATCAAAGAGTCTTCAGCTCCACGTTACCGGTTTCTTTCGATTTCTGGAAGATGAGATGTTCGGATTCTCCAGGTCTGCGAATCGAGCCTTGCGAAGCATGCAGACCCCATAACGTGGTAAACTCAATGCAAAACCGCGATTGTTTCCTGGATCAGGCGAAATGGAGAGTTGCGGTTATCGAGCCTTTCTCCCCAGATGCTTGAAGCGCCCCCCTCTGGTGAGAAGAAGCATCGGAGTACCTTGCCTTGTCGCTCGAACTATATGCAGTGTTCTTCTTCTGGATCCCACCGCATGGCAGTCTGTTGGTGGAGGCGGCAAACGTATTGCCAACTCATCAATGCATCCGATGCTTGTCAATTTCAATGCTATCGGTCCACCAGCTATCTTACCTAGATTTCGGTGGTATATTCCCGGCAATAGCCAACGCCGTTTCCAAACACTTGATTTGTTGAAGGCTTCAGCCTTCATCATGCCTTTTATCTGGTTCATTGTTCCGGTGGAACTTTCCTTGGTCTTTCGTTTTCCTCTTGTGCCACGACATGGGGGTAATGGGTATCTGGCTAATGGTAATCATCATGAGACTTTCAGTCCGAGCTTAGATCAACCTGGCTTCAGCGTACGGAGATCTCATAAGGTAGTCGAATACGCGGTCTCTGGAAGAGGTTTGACGTTACTGCCGCACCTTCTCACATCACGACTGCATTAGCGGCCGCAAGACACAATACAACGGTGCGCGCACCGGCGGCTCAGGGAATGTATCTTGCCTACCTGGGGTGCGGGGTCTGATACTTGTCCTCTGAGGGTCTGTTGAGCTCACGGAACTGCGTAGGTGGAGCCAGTCATGTAAATTCGCCACTGAGCTGCAGCTACAAAGTGGCCTACAGCAGGAAATCGGCATATGCTGCAAGTCAAATATCAGCTTCAACGTCTAGATCGACATTGATCCTACTGCTGATAGGTCTACTGACCACCTCCGAATCTTGAGCACATTCCACTGGCAGGACGGCACGCCAGCACATCAAGATGGAGTTCATGGCCAGAGCCGCAACGACAGGCAGTCCCTGGATTCGTCGATAGACTCATATCTACGAACATTAACGGACTCGGCGTCTGTCATTGAATATTTCATAGATAGCCCCGCAGAGTTCGTTGGCCGGCATAAAATTGAGCCTGTCTCGCTGTTCAGAGAATAGCAGGACTTTCACTAGTACTATTATTCGTCCATCTTGCATTTGTTCTCGGGGTTTTGTCATTTCATCGACAAGTCAGACTCTTCCACCTACGCTGGCCACAATCAAAATCTGCAGACTCCCTCCGTACCACAGTGGCATTACGCGTTTAGCTGGGGAACGTTGGGCATCAACACATCTTCGCTCAAGAAGTGCTGAGTTCCGTCAGGGATATAGGTTGACTCTGCGTTGAACATCCCACGCTATCAACCAAGACAAGACTTCGACATCGGTCTCACAGCCACAACTGCCGCTGGAAAAGCCAACCTACCCAGCATGTTCTACATTCTGTACCTATCCAGTCAGTTTTTCCGTCTCTTGTTGGGTCAATTTCTTGTGGTTAGGGATGGCACTGTATCTATATTCTCTGAGGCGGAAGCGCGCCCAGCATATCAGTTACGATTGTTGGCGCAACAGAGTTGCTATCTTGCGTCTCCACACGGTTCAGCTCTACCTTGGAACAGTCGACAATCTCCACTCGGTGCTAATCTGGGCGCGTTACTGCGAAAGTCTCTGCAAAACACTTGTTGCCTCTCGCCAAAATCGGATTTATTCATTGGTGTCTATCCATCTTGGCTTGCCAGATGTTCGTTGGGCATGTGTTGTTACTGATTTTCCTCATTCCAGGTCTTTGCCAACGTCGTCATTGGCCGGACCCTCTCTACGAATCATACAAGACATCTTCCGGCTACACCTGCACGGTGCGAGTCAATAACCGCGAGTACCAGACGGACGCCGTCTATGAATCCGAGTCTCTGGCTCGGGAGAACGCGGCAATGCGAGCTTACATGATCTGCCTGAACTTCTCCGCCAACGATGGCATGTATCCGGTTGGCCACAAGCATGGAGGGATGATGCAGGGGCTCCCCGTAGCGATCGGCACCGGCAGACGCAGCACCTATACCGATGACGGGAGCAGTGGAAGTCACAGTGGTGGGAGCAGTCCTGGGAGCTATGAGAGCAGCAGATCAACCGACGATGGCCGCCGCAGTAAGGCTGTAGCACGAGCTTTGGTATATGGATCAAGATAGAAGACGTCATTACGCCGCCCAAGGAATTATCCCACTTAGTATGGACGACGAACAATGAGCACTCGTACGAATGATGAATTTACGACACAAATAACGACAAGATAGGCCCGACATGGAGGCGATTTATGGAAGCGGTCTTTACTGGCAAATTAGCGTTGCATTGCTTTCGACCTCCTGTAATTCAAATCTTTAGATGACGGAGGTTCTCGCTTTTATAGCATTTGGCGGTTTGAGGTCCAAGCATAGCGTCCGGTCGTTGGTCATCGTGGGGTTTCCTGTCAACTTCGGCCAAGGACAGCAGCGTCATTCTTTTCACCTGTAGCGATTATATTCTAATCTTCAAGCCCGGACTACAATCCGAGCATCTTTGGCCCAAGTAACGACGTGTATCATCCATGCACTTACAACCGCTGTCTTGGGAATAAGACTTAATACGAAAGATTGCCAATCCTTGCGATTGACCTACTTCATACAAGTAGAAGTGACAGCCCACAGCGACACAGGTATCACTTAAGATGGTTAAGCACTGAAAGTACATCTCGGGATAAACTGGTCTCGTTACCTGTATCGAATACTCTTGCACATATTCCTGTGTTTGCCCTCATCGAAGCGCTATATCCATTGCCAAGGCTGTTTGCTCTGTTTGCCTTCAGGATGACGTTCGGCGCGTTGGTCAAAGCGCGAACTTGTTGACTGTGCCAACTTTACATCTCCCTGAATAGAGAACGTCTGACCGAAGTTCAATCACTTAACTTCGTGGTTACAGCACTGCTATGCCTTCAACCCCAGCACGTTCGAAGGGCTCTTTACAACCCTGCAGATACAATGCAGAACCTGGTCACACGGACAGCTTTTCAGCTACTGACAAGTTGTCAATTGGGGTTACCAAGCACAGGTCCCTATGCTGTGGGATGTCTGACCCCACTGTCTTACCCCATAGCTACGGACAGACCTCGTCACTTGATATCGTACTTGATTCCCACGTCCTCGCTTTCCCAACGCCGCGGCTATGCCGATAAATCCTATGCGCAAGCGGCGAAAGATCTAAACCAGAAAGGTCTGGACGAGCAGGAATCCCAGCTAGATGATGCCATCGCACAAGAGAAAGAGAAGCAGACACGGACACCATGGCACCGGGAAGGCTCTCAGATCCCTCCAGTGAGGCGGCAGCGCTCAGCTGGCGCTATGACGAAGGGTAAGCTTACGCCAGCGCGCCTTGAGTGCTACTTACTTACTAAAACTCCTCCAGGAAAACTCCTAACTACGCCCTCACGACTACTAAAGCTCGTACTACCTCTTACGACGTTAGATAACAATTCGGATCGGAAAGATGTCGAGCCTCTTGCCCTTCTAGTACATGCACAGCAGCCCCTGTCGTATCTTGAGCGGCTCATACAGTCAGAACTTCCATCGATAAAGAACGAAAAGGGCGAAGCTAAGATACCTGCGGTATACTTCAGGGCGGAGGATTCCGAGCAGGATGAGATCGAACCTAAGACGAAAACTCGCAAAGAGGAGGCAGATAAAGAAGAAGACGAAGGACTAGAAGAGACTAAATTTGAAGGACAAACGGAGAAGGCTGGGAAACTAAACAGGAAGACAAAGAAAGAAGCGGCAGAACTGCGAGGAGGTCCGGGAGAAGGCGGTGTAGAGAGCTACAGCGGACTGGGAAGAGAACACGATCCAGCCAAAAGCAATGAACGGAAGTTCGTCCGCTGGAGCTCATCCACGGAAATTGGTGACTTCATCCGTGATGCTGCTCGTGGCAAAGAATTTGCGGTCGAGATCGAAGGTAGCCGGAAAGAAATACGGGTAGGAGTTCCGTCTTTTAATGACAGGACACACTACCTACGAGTAAGATTACGTAAGACGTCAAGAAAAATCATGGATATGGCTGATGTTAAACGGGAGTGTGACATTGCAGCTCATAAAGGCGCTCAGCGCGTCGCCATGGGAGGATTCGGTGTACTTCTTGGCTGGTGGTATGTCGTCTATTGGTTGACCTTCGAGACTGACCTGGGCTGGGACGTGATGGAACCAGTCACGGTAGGAGATGCTTTTGTTATGATTATTTGCCATACTGTTTCCTGACTTCGTCATAGTACCTTGTTGGTCTGTCTACGTTGATGTGTGGCTACCTCTGGTTTCTCTATCACAACCGCGAGGTCTCTTACCGGTCAGCTCTCAACCTCAACATCAGTCGGCGGCAAACAAAACTTTACCAAGCCAAAGGATTCGATGTCCACAGATGGGAAGCTTTGGTCGAGGAAGGTAACGCCGTACGTAAGGAGATCAAAGCAATAGCAAGTGAATATGATGTGGACTGGGACGAGGCAGCGGATGAGCAGGACAAGAAGGTGACCGAGGCTTTGAAGGAAAACCGAGACCAAAAGAAAGCGAACGGAGGCGGGAAGAGTGAGAAGAAGGATGAAGACGAGAAAGATTGAGGCTAGTCAACGCCCATCAAGTAGCGTTATCAATTAACGATGGTATTGTCTTTATCGTTCCAGTAGCTTCTTGAACGAAAGTCTTACAAAATCGTACTCCATGCATATCTTTCTTCCTGCACATGTCGGCCCGGATTACATGCTATTGTCTAGGTCATCCTTCAGTCATTTTTCTAATTGCCGTGATCCATTGATCGTGTGTTTGTGCTGGTGTTACTGAACGAGCGAGAAAGGCGAACGTTTAACATTACTACACTGTTTTACAAGCGTCTTTTGCAGGCTGTTACCTATGTAGAACAAGCCTCGAAGAGTTGGAAGCGAAAGCTCGATCGCCCAGCCGCGCCAATGAAATTGAACGAAAGTCCTGGCTTCGTCAACTGTACTTACAGTCTAATGGAAGACCTGTCCCAGGGGTGTGGTCGCAGCGCCGACCACACCTTCCGATAATCAGCGAATCAGGATTATCTGTATCCATTCCTCGCTGCGTCGTAATAGGCCGAGGACTGCTGTGTAGCAAGGGGACCCTGTTTCGCTGGGCTTAAGGTCGCCTTACTCGGGCCAGGAGCTTCTAATTGATCAGCATTTCTTAGAAGCCATGTTGGATCGAGCTCGAGCACACCATACCATTCTTAAGTCCGTCGTCATTGCCATCATCATCATCATCATCATCATCGTCGAAATTGTCCGTGGTCCGTTTTTGATTCCGTCGGTCTGTGTACCGAAAACGTTTATATACCAGCCATCTGATGACCCAGTTATATACCTCAGTCATTCTGGAGTCACCAAAGTTGTAATAAGGTTGCGTTGTTTGACTGCCGTTGGCCCAGATTTGCTCGATAGCCGTGATGATCGCCGCGGGGTTCATTTGCCCGTACGTATATGGCGGCTCAACAGTGTGATGGTTGACAAGCTCCGGCCGGAGGTTGTGGCGATTGCTGACCAGCCGCACATGGGCGACTGTCGTCTCATCCTTCTCTTGGTCAGTTAACCCCAGGATTGGATTCTTACTTTGATTACTCACCCACATAGTTATAAAGACCTGTCGATGTGCCTGGACATCCGGATTGAGGCCGAGGGCATGCATGAACTGCAGCTTCGTAGCACTGATATGAACCGGCATTTACTTGATCCGGTCCTACCGCGCTGGGATGAATTACAAGAGAGGAAATAAGAAAAGGCTGAAGTGATGAGAAGGTAAGTCTTGAAAATCTTAAGAGATTGTAAGAGAAGTCGATGCGAAAGATAGGAGTTTGACTATCGATGATCATAGATCAACAGAAGCTTGGAAGAGGGCATTTCATCAAGATATACTGCTTCTTCTGGATGGGACGGACGGGAACTGCCATCGTTATTTCATATAGCAAACATCCAGGATCTATTTCGACCGACGCCTGTCCTTCTTTTCACGGTACCGCTACGTATCTGAAGTCTTCACTACGGCCAGAAGCCACTCGGAGCGGCTTACTATCAGGTTTTCCGCGTGAGGAACGGCAAGCAATTGTCGATATCATGATCGAGTCGAGTCTTTCAGGTAGGATACTTTTTCCCTATACCACTAGCGGAACTTCCTACCTGATCAAGATGGACGGATAATCCAGCGGCTCATTCTCCGTCTGGGCTCCAGCGTTTCGGGCGGCTTTCGTCGACAGGCACTCTCACTGCTGGTCAGGTGTGCAGTTTGCAAGTCATGGTTCCGCACGGAAGAGTCCAAGCTCAAGATCGGAGTGAAAGGTATGGAGGCACACATGTGCAGTCAAACATTCAGATACCCAATTATATATCTTTGTGCATTTGACCTGTTCTTACACACCACGATCAGGCTAAAATCCATAGGGAAGATACATCCGGATATCAGATCCTTTGCGACGCAGAAGTCTCGGGTCTTTTGGCCATTGCCTGTTGGCTTCCCCGGATAGAGCCCGAGTATATGGTACGTGACAGCTGCAAGACTTCACGTTGACCAGGAAATCACCACTTCGCAACAGCGAAATACTTGTTTCTTGGGTCTCCATGCTGTAAGGAAACGCCTAGTCGAGCGGATATTACCCAGCGGTGGTGTATCGTGGAGAAGCGCTCAAACGAGTGGATCAAAATCCCACAGACCTTCAGCACGCACCCTTTCGTGGTCATCTCCCGCAAACACCTGTTTGATTCCGACCAAGAATCACCAGCTGGAGCGCTGCTTGCGTGTGAAATGATCTTGCAAGTCCTCGGTCCTTGGAGCGGATTTGATGTTTGCTACACCCCTGTAAGAACTTGATCTTCGCGTGTAGGTGCAGCATCTAACAAGCGCGAGTCGCAAGTGACGAGTATTAGAGTGGTTCGTCCGGTTCACGGAAACATCCTGAATATGATATCCCACGACTGCAACATCAACCAGATGAGGAATCTGATTCTTTCGTCATCTCGAGCTCGTCAGGACATACCGTCCAATTGATCTTTATCGTCGGCAGAGAGTCCTATCAATACAATGAATAAGATCGACAGATACTCCTCTTGCCTGATCTTTACGCTCTTCACATCTGTCCTAAAACCCTGCAATAGCTGGAGACAACGAGTGCCGCCTGAGATCTACAGGACTCGATCGTACCCGAACCTGTCTGAAGAAAAGCAGAGCCGAATGATCATACCAGCAAAGTGAGCTAAGATGTTGACTTTGGCCCGGACGGACAGGTGCTGCGTCGATTTGGAGGGACGCATCTGCACGAGCCGGCTGCCTACCAAGCACCTTCCGAATCAACTGGATCTCAATCACAGCTTCGAATCCATCTCACGTGGACGATCCAGAACTCGCCCATCGTCGAATGCTACTGTCTTCTCGGACGTGTAACGATATCTTTTGGCGCCGGCCGAGTATGCTTGGTTCCGAGACAATGTTTTAGAATCTGTCCAATGTTCTGCGACATTCATCTCGAAGATTGTATTTTCCTTTGCTCACTATCTCGACTCTCATCCCCGTCCTCTACTGGACTTACCACCGTTGACTCACCCTCAGCCTCTGGCTCCTCCTTGTTACCCACCATCTCGCCTCCATCCAGCTCATGAGGGGTCCAGTGCCTCAACTCATGATCACCATCCACTTCTACCGGCCATCTTGGTATGTCCGCCCGCACGTTTTCATCCGGATTATCAGATGCCAGCTGGTTATCCACAGACGCAGTATGCGGTGTCGTAGCCTTCGCTTTAGCCTCAAGCTTCTTATTTCGCAAGACCAAAAACCCGGCTCCGAAGACGATGAATGATATCACAGCAACCGTGCCGATGGTTGTCCCCGCCATCCCGCCTTTACTCAGCCCACTCTCCGCTCCTGCTCCAGCCGCCGACGTCGTAGTAGCCGAAACCGACATTGCCGACGTATCACCAACACCACCGGGCGGCGAAAGGGAATTCGTCACAAAAGACCCCTGTCCCAAATTCGTCACCTCACCCGAGTTCGCCACGCCCCGGACGGCGGTACCAGACACGACCGACAAGTGTACGGAACTCGTGCCGCAGTACAGCACCGACAGGCCCGCTGCTCTGTTCGTCTCCGTCACGCAAAAGCACGTTGCGGGGTCCGTGCAGGCGAGACACGAGCCCGTTGAGACTTCGCAGCTCGCGCTAGGTGGGTAGTTGTAGCAGTGTCTTTTTTCTGGACAATCACTGTCGACGCAATGGGTTTTCGGTCAGCAATCGGTACTTCGTTGTTTACGTACATGTTTTTTTCTTTGTTTCTTTGCTGCCTTGGGTAGGCGGCATTGTTTTGGTGGGAAAGGTCACCTACCTCCCCTTACAACACCCCACATAACCCCCCTTCGTAAAACATTTCTCCCCCAATACCTTACACGCCCACCCCTCGGCGCCCGCTTTGCCGTCACAGCAGTCGTAGGCGCACCCGTTGGCGCAGGGGACTTGGCCTGAGGGACAGTTGCCTTGGCGCCGGAGCAGGAGGTTTGGAGGGTAGGGCGGAGGTGAGGTCGTGGTGGGGACGGGTGGGAGGAGGGGTCCACCTAGATGGTGGGGCGGGGAGATCCCGTGGCTTATGATGGGGAGGAGGAGGACGACGAGATAGTGGAGAGGAGAGAGAGGGAGGCTTCGTGGCAGCATGGTGGGAGATGTGTTGGTAGGTGCTCTGGCGGGAGAAGGAGAAAGAGAAAGAGAGTCACTGAGTTCTGAGAGGGCGGAACATTGTAGAACGTGATTTGAACATCGCTATATCCATGAACATACAAACATGACGAACACTCGACGCGCGACACTCTGTACATGATAGGTATATACAGCAGCGTTACCATGCTTCTATTCTGATCATGCGACAGTGATGTTGTCCTCCGACAACAATGAAACACTCAATCCCCCCAGCTCTGTAACCCCCGAAGCGCAGCAATGGAACCCCGTTTCCATAATCCAGAGAGATCAAACGCGCGTTTCTCTTGTATCGTGGTCAACGTGATTGTGTTTGTCGGCAGGGAGTCCCCCTGCCGAGGGGGGCCGGTGCAAAAGTTGCGGCCACAGCCTCCACAGAATGACAGACACGACCCATAGAGCCGATAGTTCATGTGATATGTGACTCCCGCAGCGTTTGCTACCAGCACGATGACTGACGACTGACGCCGGCCAAAATCAGTTGGGGAAAAACTTTCTATGAGGGAGTCGTTACGGACGCCCCACTGATACTATTGACGCCCCAGCCAGTACGGAAGAGGTGTAGGCGACACGTGTGACGTCGATACAGCGGTTTTTAGAAGGTTGGCTCCAAAAGTCATTTTCGCGAAAATTCATAACAAATAACGTGTAAAACCTGCCAAAATTCCTTTTCACACCCACCACCCACCAATTTGATGTCGTTGTCGCCCCTGTTGTCGCTGTTGTCATGGGGCATAGACATAGACTCAATGACATTGTCAAGGACCAAATAAAGACAGATTTAAAGTGCAGCATGACACCTAAGGCTATAGCAGAGGTCACAGAATATCATCAAAAGCATATTGAGAAGATGCAGAGAAATCTATGAAAATGAGGGTCAGTAACTATACTCAGACTGTCAAAAATAGAGGCCTCAAGACAACTCACTGCTGCTATGACAAAGGTAGGTCTCTGTCTAGAGATGTGGGCCTGATCTACTAACAATTAATATAAAGTGTACTCAATTTTCTCAAGAATTGACTCACAGCATATCTTGACAAGGTGCAGAGGTATATTTAATATGAGTATAAGGTGAAGGTTAACATTGCTACTGTCTGAGTTACCCTTAAACAGGCTAATTGATCAAGAAAGCAGGTAAGTATACTTTTATTACTGTTGTCATAGCTAATGAGGTCATTTCTAGTGTCAGAAATGAGCAGTTAAGCAGTCTCAGAAGGTTTGTGACAACTGAATGATGCAGCTAAGTAGCTGACATGCATGACAGCTAGTCTTTATCAATGAGAGTGTCTTCAATCTCTGTACCCTCAATAGAAAATATAACTGAGCAGCTGTGAAAAAACAAGCAGTCACAACAGAGTTCTTTCAGAAAGAAAAGCATTACAGCATTCTTTCAGCATATACAGTCAATGACTATATTGCTTAAGAGATCTATGAGAAGGGGGTAAACACTGAAATGTTCAATATTTTCATCTAAAAAAAGGTCTTACCTCTATGTGGGCAATTTCTGAAGCCACATAGTGTTCTATGTATGAATAATTGTGAAATACATCATTCAGAGATAGGTTTTCTATACTAATATAAGTACTATTGCTAATTCTGATAACAGAAACTTACAGCTATGTGTCATGAGGCTGACATCATTCTTGTGTTTCTTTCTTCTTATTCATCAAATTATAATTCTATCAAGAAGTCATTTAATGAGCTAAAGACATGAATATAAAGACATAAGGCATTGACAGAGGGGTTTAAGAATGAATTTTCAGCATTTATTCATATGACTATACAGAAATATAAGGCTGAAGGCAATTCAGAGAGACATTTTCAAAATAGCTTTATTAATTGTACATAGATTATTATAATAAACTAGTGACTATTCTTCATTGCCTTTAACATTTGCAATGCTTCTGCCTCATTTGTAGAATTATAAGCCTCTGTACTCATGTCTCTCATATCTCTCATACCTTTTATGTCTTTTGCTTGTCTTCTTTTCTTCTGATATGAGTGTAGGGCTTTCTTTAACTGTCATTCAAGATTGACTGAAATACTCAGCTTTCTTCATGTCTGCTCAGTGATCAACTGTATACCTCATGAATTGTACATCTCTTTTAAAAGAATATTACAATAATTCATTAACTGTGTCTTCAAGGTAGGGTTTTTTCACTTAAATCAAGCAAAAAACTTCTGCAGCCATGTTCTGAAGTCAGTACTTGTGTCAATTGAACTGCTGAGAAGTTGTGTTGCAGATATTGTCAATGAGGATGTGACTGAACATGTTTTTTGAGAAGAAAAAAAAGAAGAAGAAGAAGAAGAAGAAGGCTGCAAAGTCTGTGAAAAAGAAGAAAAATAAGAAGAAGAAGAAGAAGAATGATGTAATGCTGCAATTAATGAAGTTAAAAGACCTAAAATAGCCTTAAGATCACTAAAAAGATGTGAGAAAGTGAAGGTTAATGATAGTGCTGACAACAGTGTGGTGTAAATTTGTATAGAACTAGGTGTAGTCATTAAAGACATAGGTAAAGATAATGTAATTATAAAGAGTATAGAGGTTGTAGAGATTCTTTTCTTTAACTGATTGACTAATATTGTCTTCAAACTGAGAGGTGAGATGTGTAGTGTTGCTTCACCATTATGCATAGTCTTTAATCATACATTAATAATGTCAAAGTCAAGAACTTCATGAATGTCATTGTGAAGCAGACAGTAGTGACTGTAGTTAAGGCATGTCTTATCATCACATTGATAATGATTGACAATAACATGTGACTCATAATTCATGTCTTTTAAAGCAATTGCACATCAATCTGTGTTCTCTTTATGCTTCACTGTAGCTGTTCTTTGATATTTGTTAATAGAACACTAGAAAACAATAGAGAATGAAGACAGAGATATACTCAACATTTAGGTTTATTCTTTTTCTTCTTCTTCTTCTTCTTCTTCTTTTCTTTCTCAGACATCTCATTCTCAGTAATACAGTTTCATTTTGGTTTCTGACCTCAATTAGCCTTGATAGTGACTGTTATTTCTTTTCTCTTTAATTCATCTCATAGTTTAATAAGGTTCTTCACTGACTGTCAGTCATTTACACTTCTTAGAGTCACAAGAATTTCAGATTTCTTCTTTGAGCCTTGTTAACTAATTGTTGTCTTGATATTATGTCTATGATAGAAATAACCCTTTTCATCACAGTATTTTTTAACTATCAATGCCTGTTAACAGTCTCAAATCATTCATATAAAGCTCTTTATTTCTTCATTGATTTGATAGACTTTTGAGTTCTTCTCTATCATCTTTTTGTTCAGATATACTGTGTAAGACACACTCACAAACTGAGTGCCTCAATTTGAGACTATTGCAGTAAAAAGCTTATAAGTTCAATAAAAATGTTGTATAAACATCTGAGTCACTCATTCTGCAGTCATCTCTTTACATGATTTCAGTATTACTTTTTTGCTGAGACAATCTGTAATCATCAGTAGATTCATACAATTTTCACTTGATGACAGATTTATCACAAAGTCAATGAATATTTTTCATTAAATTCTCTTCAATACAGGTAAAGATTTTAAGAAGCTTTGTCAGCAATCTTTTCAGTTATTGTTTATATGACACTTATCACAATTTTAACAGAATGTACAGATGTTCTACAACATTTCTGATCAAAAGAATTGTTATAATAAAAGAACATCAATTACATTTCTTTTTAAGTGTTTAGTCATTGTTGAGTTATGTGTATACTGAATAAGTTCTGTACAAAGAAATTCTGAGTTTAATACTCAATGTCTTTCTCAAAAGAGCAACTTTTCTTCACTGCTTAGAGAGCATTTCATTATGAACACTCTCACTCTCAGTACAGTAAAAAATAATCTTTATTTTTTGTAAATTGACTGACAAAGCTCATTGTACAACTCATCTTCTGCTTCAGCATTCTCTCACATCTGTTTAAGATTTATAATCTCACTGAACAAGTTCTGATCTTGTACAAGCACAGAAACTGATATGTCTGCTACTGTCATTGAGACAGTCTGTATAGACTTACTCATTATCTCAGAACATATTATCTGCATTGTATGATGTTATACTCTGTTGTCTGAGAGATTCATTGACACATTCTGCTTCTGTTTTGATAAAGCATCTGCTCTCTCATTCTGCTTACTCAGCAAGTATAGTATGAAGAAGTTATATTGCAACAGTATTAAAGATCACCTCATTTGTTGCTCTGTAAGCTTTTTAACTGTCATAAAGTATTTCAGATTTTTGTGATCTGTACAAATCTAAAAACTTGACACACTTCTTAATTCTGCATCTCACTTTTTTAAGTATTGTATGATGATCAGCATCTCTTTATTATAAATCTCATAATTGCACTCTGCAGATGCATTCTTCTTTAAATAGTAGACACAGAGTTTTCACACATCATTTATTAACTATAACAGAGTTTCATTTATGCATTAATTTGAGAAATCTGTTTTTATCATCATCATACATATGTAATCAAATGAAACTAAAATTGACACTGAAATGAACATGATCTTTAACTTCTTAAAACTTTGATCAGCTTTTTCTGTTCACTTAAAGAGTGTGTTCTTTCATACAAGAGTTATTATAGACATGATCAAATTAGAAAAGTTCTTAATGAACTTTCAATAAAAGTTTATAAAGTCTATGAAACTCTGTACACTCTTTACTGACTTAAGAGCTTGTCAGTTCATAATGACCTTCACTTTTTGAGGATTCATTTGTACATCTTTTTCAACTTTGAGAATGAACCCTAGATACTTAGTTGATTTGACTTCAAACTCACATTTATTAATGTCAATTTGTAGACTGACTTCTTGAAGCTGTAGTAGTATCTTTTGTACATGATTTTGATGTTGATGCAGTGATTCATTAGTGAAAATGAGAATATCATTCACATAGACTGAACAGAACTTATTCAGAAAGTCTTGTAAAGCTCAGTTAATATATCTTTGAAAGGTGCTTGAGACATTGACTAGCTTAAAAGAAGTCATCATTCATTCATATAACCTGTATCTCATACAAAACACCATCTTTCATTCATCTTCTGCAGCAATTCAAATCTTGTGAAATGCTGCTATAACATTCAACTTGATGTATCATTGAGCTTGTTCAATGTTCTGCAGAGTCTCATATATTAATGAAAGAAGGTAACAATTCTTCTGAGTGATTCAGTTCAAGCCACAGTAATTCACACAGAACTGAAGTTCATCTTCTGACTTTTATATGAACAAAACAAATGCTGCAGCAGATGAGTTACTGACTTGTATAAACTGCTTGTTCAAAAGTTCTGTTAATGTCTTTTGCAACATTAGTAACTTCTTGTTACGTCCTGATCTGAGATGCCTCAGATATTAGGGCTAGAGGTTTGTGCTTGTTGATATAAGAGTCTCAGTACGCGGTGTAGAGTAAACCAGTAGTTGATAACTTGTATTGAGTTGAACACGATTGTTTTCATAAGAAAAACAACCCTTTCTATATAGAACAAGAGTTGACCCTCAAAGAATCGACTCAATCTGTTAAGGGTTGACTTGACATTCTCATGGTCGAGTTGACACTCAACCCGTTGTCTCATACTGAAGACTACACAGTTCTTGTGTTTGACCCATCCTGTTAGCCTTAATCAAGTATGGTTGTAACATTGACATTCTCATGATTGAGTCGACACTCAACCCGTTGTCTCATACTGAAGACTACGCAGTTCTTGCGTTTGACCCATCCTGTTAACCTTAACTGAGTATGATTGTAACACTATCTTCTCTTTCTGCGATCCCTGTTCTCAGGATTCTATTTAAGTGAGGGTATAAATGAAACTTCTCAACATCAGCCATGCTGTGAAAACCTTCTCTCACTTGTGAGTACAACAATCACCTTTGCACTGCAAAAGAGATCATCACATCTGACAGCCTTTTGAACATTGCCTGTGTCTACTGTTTCAATTACTCTATTCTCTGTGTGATGATGAAGTCACATTTCAAATGTGCTGAGTGTACTCATTGAGATCATTCATGTGTGAGTGTGATGTGAAAATTGCTGAACCATGTTCACAATAAGCTAGAGTCAAAGATTCTTCAAACTGAAGAAGAACAAGCTCGCCTCTTTGCAAAGCTTTCTTGATTACGCAAAACACTGTGTCAAACTCAAAATTGTGCTAAACAGAAAACTCTCTGTCTGTTAAAGAAAATGAACAATGATAACGATGGTGATGAGGAAAGTCCTCAGCCTGAGACCTTGTCTCAGCTTTTTGATAACATGTCAAACGACTTTTGACAGTTTAATCTTGTCACCTTTCCCTCTCAAAGTGCTGAAGTGTTCTTGTGCAACCATTGAGGTTTTCTATGAGTTCTCATGTGTTTTCAGAGGTGTTGTACCCCTTTCACTTGATGAGATAGTGGGCTTTTTCACTAATCATCCGTTTTTCTAGAATGTTCTCAACTTGATATTCTTTGTTGAGTTCAACAGACATTTCAGTGATTTGAAGTGGTATGAACTGGTTGCAACACTGAAGCATTGATGCATGAAATACTGGGTGTATTCACATTTTCTTGAGTAAGTCTAGCTTGTAGCTTAACCCCTTGATGTTTCTCTTGATTTTGAACGGTTTTATGCTCTTGTTGTTCAACTTCTTACTTCTTTGCTTTACATGAATATTGTTCGTTCTTAGATAAACTCTCTCTTCAACCACAAAAGGTTTTACCTCTGTTGTTTGTTCTGTCTGCTGTTGAATTCTGTTCACCAGATCCCTGTGCAGCTTTTTAATCTCTGCAATATTCAATATTGCTTTCTGGCTTTGTGATTTGTGTGCTCGCGGTTCTTGTCATACCTTTGAGTTATATTCATAATTTGCTTGAAATGGTGTTTCTTCTGTGGTTTTGTTTTGTGTGTTATTGTACGCAAACTGTGCTGTTGACAACAGTTGTACTCAGTTGTCCTGGTTTCTATTGACATAGTGTCTCAAGTACGTTTCAACCGTCTGATTCATTTGTTCACTCTGCTCATTCATCTGTGAGTGGTATGCTGTTGACATTTTGTGATTTATTCTGAGTTCTGCTGTGAGTGTTTCCTAAAACTTGCTTGTGAACAGCTTGTCTCTGTCAGTGATAAACTTCTTTGGTAGCCCGTGATTGTTAACCAATTCTTGCAGTATGGTGTATGTCAATACTGATGTCGTCGCGGTTTCCTTAAATGAAATGAACATGGTATACTTGATCAATCTATCAACTATAGTCAATATACTGTCGAATTTCACTCCTCATGCCAAATTCTTTGATGTCAGTAACTTCATTATGAAGTCCATAGTAACTGACTCCCATGGCGCATCTGATGCATTTAGTTGCGTTACTCTGTCGTATCTTTTATCTCTTTGAATCTTGTTTCTGCAACATGAATTGCATCTGACAATGTACTTAGTGATTCAATTTCTAAGGTCACTGATATTGTGTCTTCTTTGTATGAGGTCCTCAGTTCTTTTGACTTCAAGGTGTTCACTGGCCCTGCCGTTGTGACATATTCATATCAGTTCTTCATTTGTCAAGAAAGCTTGCTTCACCTTGTACATTGCTGCTAAGCTCTTTGTGAGGATTCTCTTGTCATCTTCACTCAGAATTTCGGCGTGAATCTTTTTCACTTCTTCATGATCAGGCTGTCTACTCAAAGCGTCTGCTTCATCATTCTCATTACCTTTCTTGTAATGAATTTGAAATTTGTAATCAGCTAACTGTTTGGCTCAGCGAACCTGTTGTTGATTCAATTGTTTTGTTGTTGCAAAGTTCCTCAGATTCTTATGATCTGTGTAGATCTGAATAGGCTTCTCAGTACCTGCAAGGTAAGGTCTTCAATCTTGCAGTGCTTTCACTATTGCAAGAAGTTCTTTGTCATGAACCTCATACCTTTCCTCAGGTTCTGACAGTTTTCTTGATTGATAGGCTATGAGTCTCTGTTGCCCATCCTCAATCTGGTACAAACATGCGCCTACTGTGAAATCTGACGCGTTGGTTTTCAGTACCTTTTTGCATGTTGAATTGAGTATTCTCAGGTGTGCCGTTCTGTTAAGGCTTCCCTTTAATGCGTGAAATGCATTCTTCTGCTTCTTATCTCAATGTCATCTCTTGTTCTTGCGCGTTAGTTGTGTGAGGGGTTCTGCAATCCTTGCATAATTAGGTACAAACTTCTGATAGTAGTTCATCAATCTCAGAAAGGCTTGTACTTCCTTGACTTGTTTTGGCGGAGGCCAGTTCCTGACTGCGTTTGTCTTTTTTGAGTTCTTCTTGATTTGTTCAGATTGAATAATATAATCAAGGAATTTGATTTCCTTTGCTTCGAACTTGCTTTTTGACTTCTTCACATACAAAGTTCTTTCATTGAGCTTTCTCAGTATCTTGTGCACATGACTGCGGTGCATCTCAAGGTCATTTAAGTATATCAAGATGTCATCAAGGTATGTGATTGCAAAATCATCAAGGTATTCTCTCAACATGTCATTGATTAATCTTTGAAAGGTGGCGGGGGCGTTCTTGAGCCCAAACGGCATAACAGTGTATTCATAGTGTCTGTATCTCATTCAGAACGCCGTTTTTCATTCTTTGCCTTCCTTCATTTGTATTTGATAATAGGCTTCTTTCAAGTCCAGACTTGTGAATCATTTGACTCTGTCTAATCGGTCTTGTAACTCTTTGATCAACGGTAAGGAATAACTGTCTTGTCTAATTATCTTGTTGAGTTGTCTGTAGTTGACACATAGTTGCTTCATGTCATTCTTTTTTGGTACAAACAGGATTGGGTATTCTGTTGATGACTTTGATGGTTTAATGAATCCTCTTTTGAGATTCTCGTCAAGGTAAGTTCTGACTTTCTTGAGTTGATCTTCACTCATTGAGTACAGTGGCATTCACTTTGGCTGCTTGTCATTCAATAGCAGTATTTTGTGATCTCATGACTTATGCTCTGATAAGCTCATTTCTGGTTGTTTGAGAATCTCATACACATCTATTGTGATGTATAATTCTTTGCTGATTCAATCAATTCTTGAGTTCTTTTCGCGTAATCAGGGCATTCTTAGTATGACGTCATACTTGATTGAATTGAGGACATCAAACATCAACTTCTGTGAATCTTCTAGTATTATGACTTTGATGTGAACCTGTTCTGTTATCCACTCGAATTCTCCGTTGACCATATATATCTGCATAGGCTTCAGCGCTCGCTGCGGCGTTAGTTCTAGCATTCTTATCGCTTGCTGCAAAATATAGTTGTTGATTGCTCCTGAGTCTACCATTGCTTGAAGGAGTCTATCCTGCTCAACTTGAACGTTAACCCACACCTTATGGTCTTTGTTGTTCTTTTGAGACATTAGAAGCTTCTTGTTCTCTAGTCTCTTTGAGGGAGCTTGCAGTTTTTTGACTGTACTGCGTTGCTTGCTCTTCTTCAGAGGTTCTGAAATCATCTAGGTTCTACCCCTTGTACAATCAGTTGTATGTATTTCTCACTGCCTTTCTCAACATGTTGCTCTGAGTGTAGGTGCAGTTCATACTGATCATATTCTCACTGAATCTGGTTCTGAAGTGCTTTCACTTTCTTCAGAAACTCAGGTGGCATGTAGCCCTCTGAAAAGGTTCAACAATCATCACCTGATGTTGAATACCCTGTGGGCAAACGGATCTTGATTTTGTGGCTCTTAGTTTTTCACACAAGTTGTTTTGATACTGAGTTGGTTGTTGTTCATACATCTTTCATCAACTTGTTGAGTTTTAAGCATGCTTTTGCTCTTTTTGTTTCTTTCTGCTGCTTCTTAAGGTCATCAACTTTCTTCTCAAGCTCTTTCTGCTGTCTTTTTAGCAGTTGTTGACGCATCTCTTGACGCTGATTCTCAGGGTGCTCATATCTTGTTTTGAGTCTCATGTCAACTTCTCAGTTGTTGACATCTTCTGAGTTTGCGTCTGAATTCAGAACTGTTCAGGTGCTATTGCTGTAGTCTTCTTCTATCTGGGTTTCATGAGTATTGATTTCTTTGATCTTGACTTTTTTTAGAATAGCTAATTCTTTTGATTGACCTGTTGTGTTGTAACCGTTTTGTCCCTTTTTGAGTTTCTGTGAGTATCATTCAACTCTGTCTTTGCTGCTCATATGTGTTCAGCACATGTTGTTGTAGCAGACTGTTCAGCTCAGGGCGTTGTGCACTACATGTGTATTCATTGCTGCAACTTCTTTTCTCTCTTGTTGAGGCTTCTTGCAGGTTCTTGCAAGGTGTTTGGGTTTTTCACAGTTATAACATTTGTGAGTCTCTGCTCATCAAGATTGAGGCTTATAGAGCTTGCTCATGCATTGTTCTTGCTTCACTTGTGGTCACTGCTCACAATGCTTCTCAATTGCGTTGAGGTTCATAGAGTCACCTCTTCTGAAGATATAATGTCTTTTTCACATCTTTGATGTGTAGTGCCTTGTACGCTTCATTTGTTGTTCTCATTGACAACTGTTGATGTTGATGAAGATATTGATCATATTCTGAAGCTCTTCAGGTTGATCCATCCTGACTATCTCATCTTTGATAGTCTCATTGAGTCCTCAGTAGTATTGCAATACTAAAGCGTCATCATCTCAATTCATTAGAGCCGCGATCCGCTGAAACTCTGCCGCATACTTGACTGCTGACTTATTCATCTTTAGGATATGAAGTTGTCTTTCTGCTGCTTGTTTCTCGTCAACTACCCTGAAGGCTCTTTGAAGCTCATTCTTGAACTTCTTATAGTTGCTGAATATGGATTTCTTATTGTTCATTCATTTCTTTGATGTCTTGTCAAGAAACTCATGCAGTTTGAGGTCAACTCAATCAAATGCTGCATCCTTGAGGTACGATACGGTAAACAGGCCTTTGTTCATCTTGAATCTGAACTTTGCCTGGTTGAATTCAATATATAACTCAAGCTTGATCAAGAAGGCTTGCAGCTTCCCTCTCTTGCCTGTGAATGCATTAGATGCCGGTACCTTGAGTACATCAATTGTTTGCTGAAGGTCTTGAAGGTTGACTTGACTTGTCAAAGCTGACTTCTGTGCACTGATTGTCATTCTTATATTGTAAGAGTGTTCAAAGTGTTACGTCCTGATCTGAGATGCCTCAAATATTAGGGCTAGAGGTTTGTGCTTGTTGATATAAGAATCTCAGTATGTGGTGTAGGGTAAACCAGTAGTTGATAACTTGTATTGAGTTGAACATGATCGTTTCCATAAGAGAAACAACCCTTTCTATATAGAACAAGAGTCAATCCTCAAAGAGTCAACTCAACCTGCTAAGGGTCGACTTGACATTCTCATGGTTGAGTCGACACTCAACCCGTCATCTCATACTGAAGACTACGCAGTTCTTGCGTTTGACCCATCCTGTTAGCCTTAACTGAGTATGGTCATAACATTGACATTCTCATGATTAAGTTGACACTCAACCTGTTGTCTCATATTGAAGACTACGCAGTTCTTGCGTTCAACCCATCCTGTTAGCCTTAACTGGGTATGGTCATAACACTTCTCTCTCATCATGTTGTATAGAGAATCTCAGGGTACTTTTAATTCTTTCTTATCTATTTCTTTTAATTCAATTCAATAATCTGTGTCTTTTTTTCTTAAGAAAGGCAACTTCTCAGTCATCATATGATCAAACACATTTAAAAACTCATGATAATGATCAGAGAGTATAGTTCTCAGATCAGTCTTCTTCTGTGAGATTAAGACTTTTTTAATATCAGTCATGCTGATTAAGAACACCTCAATCTTCTTCTGTTTTTCTTCTTTCTTTCATATGAGATTTGTAAAGAACATAGCTGACATCATAACATAATTGAACTCACTTTCAGCAGAAGCTTCTCTATTCTGTATGATAGTTTCTGTGAATTCAATTGTAAGAAAGACTCTGTCTGCATTCAATACAATCTTGTTCTGCTTCATTCATGATAAATCTAATATAAGATTGTAGAACATTAACTTAAGAACAATGTAAAAGTATGTTCTTGACTTTTGATGACTGTTGATATCAATTTATACAACAGCCACCTCATTTACTACTGAGTTTGAAGACTCATTAAACTCTGTGATTGTATGAGGCTTAATCTTAATGCACTGTAGATTGTGATTTCTAGCAAAGTGAAAAGTGATTATTTTATAAAACAAACACTCTGTGTCATACAAGGTATGTGCATATGACTTCTTATTGATTAATGTTGACATGATGAAAAGAGCACTATTCATCTGTTTCTCAAACTTCTTTCAGCTTTTATCACATCTTGTACACTCTCAGCTGTGACTTCTGTTAAAAGCTACTCTTTTTCTGAGTTCTTTTCTTTTTCTGTTGTCTTCTTCACAGTTTCAGCAGCAGCAATGTTGATGACATAAAATTGTACAGCAGACAGAAGTTTGCAGTTCTTAATAAAGTGACTGTTGTCTCTGCAGCACATGCATAGTTGTTTTGTATAACATTTTGTCACTTTCTTCTCTGATACTCATTGTGCTCTGTGTCTCTTTTCAGTTTCTATAGCTGTGACAATAATGTGCTCAGTGAGTTCTCAGTTTATGTTGTCTGTGTAAGACTATTGTGTGATGATAGTAATTGTTGTACAACACTCTTGAGTAACAGTCTTCTGAATTGAGTTTAAGTTGTGACTGACCCACTGTAGCAAGATAATGTACTCATCATACAACACAGAGATTGAGATAACAATCAGAGCTCACATGAGTGTTGCATTAAGACTGTTATTAAGAAATGTTTTCTTAACAGCATCATCTCATTTTAAGTCTTTTGCTTCTAACAGTGTTTGTTCAAAGGTGATTAGATGTTTAGTGAATGATTTTTCTTTCTGTTTTAAAGCTCTTAAAATATGAGTTGCTTTTTTTTTCAATTCTGAATCATTATACATGTGCTGAAGCTGATTTATCAGCTTCTCAATGATTGTATGATTTAGAACTTTGTTTAACTTAATACAAGTTACAATTCAAGGTGTGATCTGACTTAAAGTCAACCCTTCAAGTTGACTGTGTATGTATCAGAACTGAATGCTGACAGTGTTGTTTAACATGTTCACATTTAACTTAACATCAATTTGTTGTAGTCAAGATCTGAACTTCACTCTTTTTTCTTCAAACATAAATGAGTTAAGAAGTCAATGTTTAAAGAATCAATTTACTCTCATTGTCATCATGAACTGCTTCATGAAGAAACTGCTTGTATGATTAACTGATTCTTGAGATGAGAATGATGTCAAGACAGTTGATGTTGAGACAGCTGTATCTGCTAATGTGACTGATGTGAGATCAGCTCAATCTGTCATGAAGATGTAAAGATGATCTGTATGATTCTTCATGTTCTGCATTTTCTCTTTCATATGACTCTTCATGCTGTGTAGTTCTTTTATAAATATTTGAGCTCAAGAAGAAATCTTCTTTGCTGCAAACTTAACTTTCTCTGTTATAGAGGTTTTCTCACTCATTCTGTACAGATTTCAACAATTGTACAACAAGGCCTCTATCATAGATCAGGTCTAAATGAGAATAGTATTTTAATGTCACAGATTTGCAATGAGACTGACACTCAATTGATAATTTCTAAATACAAGAAGAATACTATGAAGAGAAAAAGAAGAGCTTCATACAGAAGTAAGAAGATAATATGCTTTAGTTTTAAAGTCTTAGTAAGCAACTAGATCATAAGACCTTAGTATGAGTTTAACTCATGACAGTATGACTCTTCATGCTGTGTAGTTTTGTTATAAGTATTTGAGCTCAAGAAGAAATCTTCTTAGCAACAGTCTTTACTTCATCTGTCATAAAGGTTTCTGCACTCATTCTGCACTGATTTCAACAATTGTATAACAAGGCCTTTAGTGTAGATCAGGTTTAAATGACAATAGTATTTTAATGTCACAGGTTCACAATGAGACTGACACTCAATTGATAATTTCTAAATACAAGAAGAATACTATGAAGAAGAAAAGAAGAGCTTTGTACAAAGACAAGAAGGTAAGTGCTTTAGTCTTAAAGTCTTAGTCAGTAACTAGATCATAAAACCTTTAGTATGGGTTTAACTCATGACATTGTTCAAGAAAACAAAGATATCTTCATTCTTCAGTCTTTTTAGTGCTTATTTAACCATCTTTATGTGTGCTTTCTTTGCTGTATCATTCAAATTCAGCTTTTCAGACACTACTTCTCAAGTAATTTTAGTCTTTTTAACTGCATCTTTAACTTATCTTTATCTGTAATGAATGTTTAAGTCATGAGCTACATTAACTCATCACATATTCTGATACATGTCATTCTGTACAGTTGTATGAGCTAGATTTTGTACAGCAAAACAGCTCAGTGAAAGCACTGACAGTTGTTCAGTTCTATAAACATAGTTAGAACTGACATTTCTAGAGATTTATAGTACATACAACTTCTTAGAATATACATGTTTCAATATATTCAGTAATTCATCACTATTTGCACATTTCTTTACTTGATTATAGATCTGATGTGCAGATTCTGAGTTGACTTTAAAGTTCTTTGCAATTTCAAGCCAGAATTTGTTATAGACAAGTTGAGCAGTCACAATGACTGTCACTAGATGAGGAGGCAATGCTTTTCCATTGAGATTGTATGTGATTTACTATGAAATGCGTCGAGAAATCCTTTGTTTTCCCTCACCTACTCGCCTGCACGTGACCTGCAGCATTTTGAGCATTACGTGTACTTGAGGTACCCTACAGTTTTGTAGCCCTAAACGCGGATAGACTGAAGCATTCAAAGAAGATGATAATGAGACTCATGGGTCCATATTCTGGTGAGAACTCTCGCCGTCAACAGCTTCCACCGAGGCATCCAGCGGGTTTAATTAAGGGGTTGAGCAGGTAAAGATGAGGCCTACATGTTGGGTTGCCTAAGATTCATTCTACTGAGAAAAATCTATAATTGCTGTACCGCATCATCATCACGATTCCATATCCTATCTACAAGTTTGCAATAATGAAGGTTGATTGGTCCATCATCATCCTTTACATTGATGCATCGGTTCAAGGTTTACTTGTGCTACTTGTCCAACCGGATCTCCCGAGACTCTTTCCATGCATGGTCCTGCCGAGGGATAATGACCGTTCAGCAGTGTGCATTTCCGCTTCCGGTGCCCATGTTTTCAAGTTACGCCATTGGCTGGCTGGCGGTCAATCCCGAAGCTCGGTGTGAACTGCACAAGCGGCAATGTAGATCAGGTCCTTCCCTTTCCGGCTTTGCCACCGATCGTACCCTTAACCCAAGGCAGATATCATCGACCGGATTGGACCAACAGCGCCGCCAACTTCCACTTCCCGCCTTGCCCGCTGACACATGATCCCCTGCTTTCTTTGAGAGACCAATGTTCGGGTGACCATTGCGGGTATCTGGTATCTCCAATGATGGCATATTGCCAATACATGCCTCGGTTTCTTCCCTCCTCTCTGCACAGACTTTTTATATACTTTTCTTTAGTGGGTAAGGGGTGAAGGGTGGAGCTACAACTATCTTTAAGAATCGCGTGTTGCCCTGACAGTCCCCAGCCTTGAGCATAACTTCTGATTCACGCCTTTGACCCGGTCTTTTCTCTTCTTGCATATCAGTATGAAGTTCTCCAGCATTACTCTTGGTATCTTGGCTTTTTCATTCACGAGTGTCGCTGCATTTCCATCCATTGCGCTCGAGGCTGCTGCGAAACGAGCAGAAGCTCAGACAAAGGAGAAGAGATGCCCCTATGCAGACGTGAACCAGATAGCGAAACGCGTCAACGGCATCGCGCCTGGCTTTGATGCTGCGGCGCAACGGATCGATGTGTCTGGCCAACACGCTTTCGTTCCTCCAGACTTCACTGCTGGGGATCTCCGTGGTCCTTGTCCAGGGCTGAACGCCTTGGCCAACCACAACTATCTGCCTCATAATGGCTGGGCCTCCCTGACGCAGTTCGTTGAGGCAACAAACCAAGGTGTGTAATACGACTGGCCTTTTCACAATGGATGCTGATTTATGAGGTAGTCTTCGGCATGGGTATCGATATCGCCACCTTCCTCTCTACTTATGGTACTGTTATGGACGGAAATCCATTGGCCATCCCGCCCGGATGGTCTATCGGGGGCCCTCCATCAAACAATGGTCTACTTGGAAACCTACTAGGGCTACTTGGGCCCCCACAAGGCATCAGTAACAGTCATAACGTTTACGAAACTGATAGCTCACCCACTCGCGGCGACTTATATCAATAGTAGGTCTAGCCTCTCCCCGGAGCACCACCCTTCCAAGCACACAGGCTGACTCATGCAGTGGGAATGACTATAAGCTCGTACTTTCTCAATTCGAAGACCTTTTCAAACTCCAACCCGACGCTGCGACGGCAAACTACAACCTAGACGTCCTCCTCCAACATCGCAAAAACCGTTTTCAGCAATCCATCTCCGAGAACCCCTACTTCTTCTACGGGCCCTTCACAGGCGTTCTTGTCGCCCAAGCAGCCTTCACGTTCATCTACCGTTTCATGGGCAACAAGTCCGCCGAGCACCCAGAAGGCATCCTCAACCAAGACGTACTAAAATCATTCTTCGCCATCACCGGCGACGAGAGCAATTTCGTGCACAACCCAGGCCAAGAACGCATCCCCGAAAATTGGTACAAGCGCGCCATCGGCGACGAATACACGATCCCCTACTTCAACACTGACCTGCTCTCCTTCGCCTCGCAGTATCCCGAGATCCTCTCCGTCGGCGGCAACACCGGCACCACGAACTCCTTCACCGGTGTGAATATCGGCGACCTCACCGGCGGCGTCTTCAACACGCAGACTCTACTCGAGGGCAACAATCTGCAGTGCTTCGCTTATCAGGCCCTGCAGCAAGGGAGTCCGGATATCCTGAGGGGATTGTTCAGTGACATCACAAAGCCGCTGGGCATGCTTAACGATCAGATCAACAGCATCGTTGGCGGTTTGAGTTGTCCGCAGTTGAAGAGTATCGATATGAGCCAGTTCAAGAAACTCCCGGGGTACAGTAATTCTTACGATGGACACCCCGCCAATGTCGGTATCTGAGAGGAGAATACGAGCATGGAGCCGCAGCAAGCGCGACTATCAGAAATTCTCGGTATCATCACGCAAAACAGCGACTGTCATATAACTCCTTCTCCATGCTTCTATTGACTCTGACCCGCGTTCGAAGGTTGGAGTATTCAGCGATGTGTATTGTACACAATTTCCAATATCCATTCTACAAACTTGTTCGCCCCCGATGCTCTACGGAGCTCCGCAGTACTCGTTTCTGGGAACCTGTCACTACTCCACTCCATTCACAGGTCATTCAAACACGCCACGACACACCCAATCAAACCACCACTGTTGTCGTAGCTACACCCTCCTCCGCGTACCCTCCCTCCCCTCACCTCCTCTCTATAGCCCAGACATCACCCGCGTGACAGCAACACTCACCTTCACAATAAGCCCCATCTCTCCTCCTCTCCTACATACAACCCGCCCGCCGTTCAAACACACCCTCCTCTGCCCGCAATCATCTACACGTCCACCAGCTCCCTGGCCGAACGTACCACTCCCGGCATCCAGCGGGACAGAAACCCTGCGTAGCATACATGGACACTCCCAACCTTCCCTCCCATGGCAAGGTATTTCTTTGTACGCTATTAACGCGGCCTCCGATGTCCTAGCTTAGTAGGTCGTGGCGAGGTAGGATAAACGTAGAGAAAGGTGAAGGGAAAGTTCGAAGTGTGGTTACGTGGTGGAGGGGTACGGGAGTCATCGAGTCGGGTGCTGGAGATCGGCGGGCTGGACTGACAACCAACGGACGGGACTGTATATAGAGAGAGAGAGAGAGGGAGGGGGGGGGGGGGGGGGGGGGGTTTTTGTGTTCCGCCGT
>JAABUP010001544.1_pt1 | contig 48335 bp, 55 predicted proteins | sample 5559201 | NCBI WGS metagenome assembly JAABUP01 (sample SAMN10711887, study PRJNA513373) | rock metagenome | isolation source: Antarctica rocks | place: Antarctica
CAGATGGGTTTGACACATACCAAGCTCCGCAACAGACTAGGCTGGGCTAAGACCACACACATTGCTCAGCTCAGGCAAGAGTTGCACCGTGACAGGCCCAAAAGGAAGCGTGCACGTGTGGTGACAGCAGTTGACAGCGCCAAATCAGCAGCTGCTGGAAAGTCTACCCCAGCAGAGGACTCGTTGATGGATGTAGAAACACTCACCTCAGCTACAGAGTTTTGCTTGACTGTCAATGAGTGGCTTGCTGATATTGATGCAGAGGAGACGCAGGCTGCAGGATTCAACTTGGCAGCATACATGGACAGCCCAGCAGTAGTCAAAGCCCCTCTTAGCAGCATCTTTGGATCAGCTTTGCTGCCATTGTTAGATGATGACACAATCGACTCCTACTAGGCAGCAGATTTGAAATGCATTGCGCCTGATTTTGTTTGGTCACATTAGCCTCATCAATGTCTGCTTCTACATTTTATGTTGTGAATCAGTGCTGCAGCATCCCTGAAGTTCTGAACCCTTGAACCATAGTTCTCGACGTTGTGTTATCTTTTCGATTCGATTCGATATGTTTAATGTCCTGGGGGGCAACTAAGACCCAACAGACAAATAGTTCAGTTCAGTGAATCAAGAAAGGTACTTGTGATGTCTGATACAGCTCATAGGATGCATGTGTAAATTACGTATGTGAAATCCTGCCTAGACGTGTTGAAATTATTGTACATCCTTGCACAACCAAAAGTGTCTGTAAAAGTCAACATAAAACGGTGATAACCAATTTTAGATGCCAAATGCACCAATGTATATGTGCCTGCTAAGGGCGAATTCACACGGGCGGCTAACGGTGGGCTCCGTTACTGGGATACTGGCCCAGGCCAAGCGCTAACGTCAAAATAACGTGCGTTCAGACCGCTAACGGTGACGTTAGTGCCTCAGGCGCAGTAAACCTCGCGATTTGAGGTACGTTAGTGAAGGCGCTAACGTGAACGCTAACGGAGGACTAACGTGTCCGTGTGAACGCATGTTAGCCACATCAACTTTAATGTGACGAGTTAAATGCCCCGTGTGAATTCGCCCTAAAAGGTCAGTACAAAGACTCAAGTTGCACTAAATTTGGGCATCTGGAGCTCTAGTTGCCCCATGCCTCCTGCATGTGCGTGTCTTGTCAGCGTGGCGGAACTTTAATGAAGATCCTCTGTAAAAATCTATCTACTGTTGTGAACTTTACAAGTGACCACGTGACCAACCACCTTGCAACTGCTGTCCGACACGTGACCATCGGTCCGTCGACGGCACGGGGACTTTTCGTTGACGGACAGGTCTCCGGCCATGAACCGACATTAAACCGTCAAAATACCAGTATCAACCGACCACACCACGACCTACCCGCTTCCCCATTTTTTTTAAAAAATCTGCACCGTATATTGCCAAGGACATCGCCCACATGCACGCATTCGATCGTTCGTCATCCTTTCCCTCCTCTGTGGTTATTGTGCGGTTAATAAGCCATAACTGGTCCTGGGAGGTGTCTACGATCGTGGGCACCGAGGCTGACGAGAGCAGGGTAGGTGTTGTTTTTGTGTCTTTGAGCAGCGGGTGCGCGGAGGAGAAGGTCCATCTCTCTCGGGTCCCTTGTCAGAAGCAGCACATGACTTCATACGCAAGGCATGCTTGTCAGTGACCTGGCCAGCAGGCCTGCCCGTCCTGCCCGTTCGCGCGTCTTAAGGCTTCGTGGTCTGCCGTATCGAGCCCTCGAAGATGAAATCTTTCGCTTTCTTGAGCCATTGGTCGTGACAAGGGTACACCTCTGTAGACGAAACGGTGAGCACATACGCCAGATGCTGTTGTTTGTCGTAAGCGCTGCGCATCACGCATCATCATGCTTTATAGGAAGGACTACTGGCGAGGCCTACGTTCAGTTTGAGAGCCGGCATGGGGCTGGTGAAGCTCTCAGAACCAAAAACAGGCAGCACCTGGGAAACAGATACATCGAGTGAGGCTCGGCTTGACTACTTCAGACCTGTTGTTCTCGCGCATACCTTGCACATTGTTTATGCAGCTTGGTCTATGTCACTGCAGAATATTCGAGGCTGGTGAATCTGACATTGGTCATACAGACAACGGAGCCGGCAACAATGCCCCAGGCAGCAGCGATCTTGCACAGCATGCTGAGCCGATAACAGCTGTCAAAGTCGCTGGCTTGTTGAGCAGAGCGACTGCACAGGATGTTGTTAGTTTTCTCGACGGTGTCGAGCTCCGCCGCGGGCTGGACAGCGTTGTGTTTTTTGGTGATCAGGGCAGCGGTAGCAGAGTTGCGCTAGTTGAACTAGCAGACGACACAGTTCTGCAACTCGCCCTCAGCAAAAACAACCAGGTCTTCGGCAACGCGCATTTGCAAATACTTCAGCTCACAGCTTCAGAAACTGCATTATTCCCACAAGCCTCTGCACCTGGCTTCAGCTTGCAAGACCGCCAGCGGCATGCAGGAAATTGGTCACAGCAGCAACAGCTGCCAGCAGTCAGAGCTCAACAGACAGCCCCTATGCGGTTCAGCACAGATGGCTCTACCCTCAAATTGCGTGGACTACCGTACTCTGCCAGCGTCTCAGATGTACTGCAGTTTTTTGAAGGTGCAGTTGCCACCGCCTGCATCTCAGAAGAGTGTGCAGACAGCACATATATGTGCTGATACAGGATGTCCACGAATTGAGGTGTATGTGTATGCTATGCATTGCATGCACCACTCCTAGAGTTGCACTGCTCTGCTGCACCTGCTGCCCAAATATATCATCGCAGCAAATGAGCTTCTTGCGGCTAGTGCAGCTGACACTAATACAGCTTGTGATGCTGTCAGGATTCCGTTTAAACACAGACAGTATTCACCTTGAGACCAAAGATGATGGGCAGGGCAAACTCACAGGCACTGGGTTAGCATATGTCCAGTTTGCTCATCCTGCGGAAGCTGAACAGGCGAGACAGATCAAGCACAAACAAATGATGGGAACCCGATACATTGAATGCATGATCTTTGTCCCAGGTCATGCTCTGCAGGCTCACAGTCATGTGCTAATACCAATGCATCATCTGCATCATAGTAGATAGCACGCAGCAAAGCGCTCAAGCTGTCTGAGCTATTGTGACAGGATCATGTTTCTTTACTGCTCTATCAGGCTCAAAGCAGAGTGCAGGTTGCAAGTTGAGCTTGTAGCCTGGCATGCGTGTGCAGCAGACATTGTGCCTGATGTACGTTGAGTCTAGTTTGCTTGTGCGCTGCTTGTGCTTGTGCTGGACATCACGCTTAGCAGGCGCTGTGCATGATCAAAACCAGCTATTCAAGCTTGATCAGACCAGCCAAATGTGGGTTGCAGGTAGGCCGTATGTGTCTAGAGCAACAGCAGGGCCTGGAGCTGATGCTCTGCTTCCCTCACCTTTCCACATGCAGCCTCGCCCAGATTCTTCTGTTGCTCAGCCTGCGGGCGTGAGCCCAGTCTTTCCCGCCAGAGTGGCAGATGTCAGCATGGGATCCCGTGGCTGGTCCAGGCCATATTCCCCTATGCCGCCTTTTCTTGCCAGAAGTGCTTTTGAGAGTCGCCCACCGTCTGCTGCCTTTCAGCAAGCTTCTGACCAGGTTTGCTGACTCAAGTTTGTGACTGAGATGACGCCTTCAAAGCTTGCCTTGTGACCAGATGCAGCAACAGACGTAGCATGGGACATGTGATGCCTGATGTCATCATAGCTGCGTCACAACTTGTGCTAATGTACGTGTCAGCAATGACAGCCTGAGCCAAAGTGGGGGTGAAGACTGCAATTGGTCCAGTTCACAAACAGGCACAAAGTCTTGACGAAAAAGCACATAGTTCACTTCTTTTGACTTGAATGTTGTGCAGTTTGAGGGGAGTGTGCCTGAAAGGGCCTCGCCAGGTGGAGGAGCTCCTGCAAAAGCCCCTCCTTTCCGGCCCACTCAGGCAATGCAGCAGATGGGATCAGGCACCCCCGGGGGGGTGCAGCCCCCCCTGCCTTTTGGCTTGCAGCAACAACAACAGCAGCGGCAGCAACTGCTGGTTCAGCAGCAGTTTGCTTTGCAGCAGCAGCAGCAGCAGCTCATGATGCAGCAGTTTGCTTTGCAGCAGCAGCAGCAGCAGCTCATGATGCAGCAGCAGGTTTGCTACTGCTTTGTTGACATTTTTCTACTCATGATTACATTGATTTTGTGCTCTTGTCACCAGCATGCTGGGTTTGTTGGGTATGTCTTTCAGGCCATACAAAGGACTGCAATGCTTTCCGCTGTAAGCATCGTCAAATGGCTGCCTTAGCAGATGGTCTTGCCACAAGTCTTGTTTCTCAGGCAGTGGGCACACACACAGACATGTATTGCTGATGAAAGTGCGCATTACTTTGTACAGGCAATGCAGCAGGGATGGGGTGGGCAGCAATGGCAGGGTGGGGTGGCCCCTCTTGGCTTGGCACAAGGCTGGATCAGACCATACCCTATCGGAATGCCCCAGGGAGGGCCCTTGCAACTGCCCCCCATGGCCTCTCGAGGGCCAATTCAAGGTGATTTGCACTTGCAAGTATACATTTTGCACTGCTGTATGACAACTCCCCCTTTTGGTGAAGCACTCAAGAATGGCTGCTGTGTGTAACATGCTTTTGCATGTCCCCAGTGCAGGAGCACCTCCGACCTATCATCAGTAAGTTGCCAAAAACTTCTGTAGCAGGCACAAGACGTCGATAGTGAGCAAGATTGGGATTGACTGCCAGGGTGTAGACTGCTTTGTGCATGGCCAGACAAATTCAAACTTTCAAAATGAGCATCACACCTTGTACTTGTGTTGAAATGAACCTCCTGCTCACAGCCTTTGTCAGAATCTGGTGCTCTGTCTTGTGTAGGAGGTATGGGAATGGGCATGTCAGGAGAGGGTATGGCGTATGGGTACGCACCTGGGCCAGGATATGCTTGGGCTCCAATGCACCCTGCCAACCCACCCAGTGAGCCTCTATTTGTCATATGTATAATAAGACAACAACCCATTGCAGGGTAGCATGACTTGAGCTTCACCTAGCAAGATCAGTGCATATCACATGTATCAGGGGTCCATTCCATTGAAAATGTAAACTGACTGATTGAAACATGTGATGTATATATGTGTCATGATGTGGAGGTGATCTATGTAAGACATGGCCTGAAGCCTTCTGCAATTTTGTTGTGCTTTGTTCATGGGGGCTATCGTGCAATTGCATTTGAGTTGCGCTCTGTCCATGGGTGCCATTATGCAGTTGCATTTGAGTTGTGCTCTGTTATTGGGTACTAAAATGCAGAGGTTTGGGGTATTTGTTATAACATGTTATCTGTATTCTGCTGTAGTGATGGGAGCAGGTGTGCAAGCGTTTCCCACTGGACAGCAAGGGGGGTTAGGGGTAGCATACCCCCCGGGGCTGAACCCTCTGGACAGCAGGCTGGCTCAAAGCCCACATGGGGGCAGGACGCCTGGGAGGGGCAACTTCAGGACGCCTTTCTCTTATCAGCCTCAGTCAAGGTTATCTCAGAGTCACTCAGGCAGCATGACTCAGCGCTCATCAGATTCTCATGTACCAATCCAGCTTGCAGTGAGCGCTGAGATGTCATCTGGTGAATCAGCCACAGCTGGTGTCATGACTAGCCTGGAAGCTTTGTCAGTAGCTGACAAGTTGGGCGGGAGACGCTTAAGCCCAATAATGACTCATGCTGTGCTCTCCCCCTCGGATGTGATTCTTGCCTCTGCAGCAAGAAGCAGGGCTGCTGAGCTGACTGCTGTCACCCTTGCTCAGATGACTGAACCCTTCCCGCCTGATTCTGCTCCAGTACTTGGAGACAGACAGTCAGAGCTGGCTGTAACGCCTGCTGTGGTCCCAACAAACGCACCTGAACTGGGCAACAAACCCACTGCCACATCGCAACCAGAAACAGCTTTTGCAACAGCAGAGTCTGTGTGAGTCTGCGATCCTTCTGTGGATGCAGTACAGTAGTATTTGTTGTCCAGCTAATTCAGTTCAAGATGGCAACAAGTAGGCATAGCTAACGAAAGTTGCAGCAGCAAATCCTCACAGCAATGATTGTGCACAGTCAGTGAGAAGAAGAAGCAGGAACGCTGTTCTGGCGTTTGCAGGTGCTGTATGTTTTCCAAGTCACCAAGCCATCTGACTCTAGGCTTGAGGCCTTTCCAAGTTGCTACTTTTTCCTTATCTTTTCCTGCTTGCAAAGTGGTTCATGACTAATTGGGTTTTGTTTGAAGCGCTGCTTTCAGTGTACAGAACCGACGGGAGTTTGATTGACAGTTATGCGTGAATTCTGCGTGGGCAGAACAGCAAAGTCTCTTGCAGTGTATCAGTGACTTGCAGCAGAGCAGTTGCACTTGGATGTAGATTTTATCTGGGATCTATGCCAAGCAGCTCCCTCCACCGTGGCCCATCACCTTTTCCCCCCCTCTTTCTTTTATTTTCTCACCAGCCCTGCCTTTCAGAGACTGCTTCTGTTCTGAGTTGTGATTTGCTGCTGCTTTGTGTTTTTGCATCCTGTGTATTTCTGATTAGCTCTTGAGATGGTGACAATTCTTCATCATGTACATGTGCCGCTTGTCATGAAGAACACCATGTCCAGTCAGTGAAGTTTATGGGGCAGTCTAGGGGCCTTGAAACAAACATCATGGGGGTGTTTTGTTGACGGTAATAGTCTTTGTGGCCAAATCTGTCCTTTATGTCACGGGAATTGTACAGGGAGTCCAAGTTTGATAGGCAGTTTTGTCAAGGAGCATTGTGATTCTGTGTACTCAACAGCTGTATGCGTGAGAGCTTGCTATGCTTAGGCACAGAGTGGGAGCTGATAGTTGGCTGTATTGCGTAAGGCCCCCCGAACGACAAACATGTCCCAGCAGCGATTTTGTTCATCGTGCATTTGTCAGCTTTGTAAATAACAATGACAGGCGCTGTGGAATTCTATTACTGACTCATAGAGTTCATTTGAGGATCCAGATCCGAGCTGAGACAATGAAGCCAAGGAAGCACAATACATCTCACCCTCGGGCTCTTGCCATAAGCTGCCGAGAGGCGTCGTCTTTGTTGTGTCTGCTCTTCATGAAGTCTATGAGCCATGTACAGTGCACGTCATTGCTACAGCAGCTGCGACATGCAAAGTATTCTCCGACATGTCACTGTTGCAGTTGCTCAACGTATCATGTCAAATCCATGTGGCAAACACACCGGCAATGGACGTCACATGGGACTGACAGCTGCATCCATTACGCGAGTACATTTGGTCCCATGACACCTGGTTACGTATCTGACAGTATTTCACGAATATTCGGGCCAAGATGCATGCTATTGGGTGCAAGGTACATGGGCAAATTGTTCAGCTTTATGTTATCAGTCCTTGCACGAGAAGATACAACTGGTGGTTGTTATTTGGCATACGGGGGCAGGCAAAGAGAGTCGACGAGCTGGAGCTCCAGAAGCCATGCACTCATTGTAACACAGCAGGGGCACTGCTTTGACGACGTGTCTCATCGTGTGTTGCTGCACTTTAAATGAATGCTTGATTGGTAGGTCATAGAGAACATGGCCCATGAACTGGCTATACTTGAGCAATGAACTGCATTGGGTATCGGCCGGCCTGTTGCAAGAATTGCATACTGTGGTTTAAATGGACTTTTTTGTAGATCAAAATTGGCCAGAGCATCATTGGGAGACCCCACTGGTGCTGATACTGCACACACATGTGATCTAGCTAGGTGGCCATATTCCTCTCGCCCTTCTGGGAATGAGCACCATGTTTTCAAAGTTTGAGCGTGTGCGCAAGGCAGGCAGGTCTCTGTTTCAGGACCTAGGGTCTGCATCCAAAATGTAGGGTCTACATCCTGAAACAAAGACCTGCCTGCCACATGTACAAAATCACGAGTTGCAGACGTGATGCAGTCTATGAATCTAATTCATAGATCAAGAGTGAATTGCTGATGCTCGAGACAGCAGATGTACACACCATTGCTTCCTGCTCATTCCAGCTCAGCTCAGCTCAGCTCAGCAGGCAATCAAGCCCCTATTTTGGATAGACTACAGTACAGCCTCCACTCGAGTCTTTTTCGAGCTCAAACCTCGATACCTGTGAACTTCGCTGTAGGAATCGACGAATTTCAGTGCGTAACTTCCCCGTACCCACCCCATGCACTACAAATAGGGCTGAGCTTGCAGAACTGAGCTCAGTCCAGACTCAACTTGAGACAGAGCCTCATCAGTGTTTTGGCCTCGCACATCTACCGTGTTGGCCTCTGTTTGAAAGGTCACAACTTGGTTGCTCTGGCTTGCTTCTGGTGCAGGCTGGCCTGCAAGGGGAGTGCTGGTTAGTCATGCAGGGTCAGACCTGAGTGACAAAACAGGTGGCCATATCCCTACGAACATGTTTCTGGATCCCAAGTTTCAGGAAACATAGATGGCCAGAGCACAATGCGTGGAAGTGCAGCAGGAGGAGAGGAAAAGGAAGGGGGGAGGAGAAAAAAGGGGGAAGGAGGGGGGGGGGGGGATGAAAATGCAAATCAGGAAATTGATCATGACAGGCAGGGTAAGATTGATTGCGCTGAACTGTATTGGCAGCATACATGAATCACGATCTGCATCTAGGCTGGAGATTGAACCAGGCTGAGCTGCAGGCAATCAAGTATGGCTCCTCCAGATCCGATCATTGTGTCTGCCAACAAGCTGCTGTGAACAACTTGCAGTGAATCAAGGCAAGCATACCGTCTCTGGATTTCTTTGGACCAGCCCCTGAGGCCTTGGTTGCAGCAGCAACTCTGCTGGCCTTGCTCTGTGAGACCGGAGCAGCATCTGCCGCATCAACTTGCATCGACAGTGCTCCCATCTTGACAGTAATCTGGCCATCTGAGCCCACACCTGTCACCTATGGACACAACATATTCATGCCAGGGGTCTACACTTGTGAAGCCTACGTGACTATATTCTGCCTACGTGACTACATAGCCATGACTAAACCGTGAACCCTTGTGAACCCTACATGCTGTCAATCACAGTGCGCAGACAGCAAAAAGCAGTCACACCTGATCTTGTCTATGTGTCACTCGCCTTTGGTGTACTGACTTGAAGCAGAGACCTTAACGCCCCAGAACTGGTAGACACAGGACGAAGCAGTGAATAAGGAGAAGACAACCAGCAAGAGCAAGAAGAAGAAGACTGACGACAGTAGCATAGGGAGCAAGTGCCGTGGGCATAATGAGAGGTGGCATCAACAAAGGGCGAGCAGAAGAGGAAGAGCAAGGGAAACAAGAAGGGCAATGCAGCATGTAGAGGGCTGAAAGGTACATCCAGAAGGAAGAGGAAGAGGACAAGGAAGAAGAACATGCAGAAGACAAAGAAGAGAAGGAGGAGCAGGCAGAAGAGGAGAGAAAGCTCCTGCATTACGGCATGTTACAAAGGAGATCACTGAAGATGTAACACCTTGCCAGTTTTGCCTCCTAGCTTGATAAGTCTGACTGGCTCATCCACCTTTGGGGTCCACCCCTCTGCCCCTGCCTTGACCCTTGCTGACTCCCATCCCCACACGTCTTCTTGACCCCTTGACTTTGCTCTCTGTACTGCAGCTGCTGCTGCAGTGATGCTGGGTACCGAATCTGACACCTGCTGAACGCACTCCTCTGCTTCTTGCTGACTCAGCTTGCCTGCTTTGATCTCAGACACCACCCAGTCTAGGTCTGTCCGTGCAGCTGTCAGTGCTGTCTGCAGCTGAGCGTCACTGTTCTGCAAGACACATGACCGCTCACTGAAACGTTCAAAAACTCAGACACACACACATATCTGCATACATTCAACGCCCGCTTGACATGTGTTGGCTGGCCGCATGTTAAACGCACCCTGAACCTGAGAGGATTGCAATGATGTACGACTTACAAACTCTTGCTCCCATCTACTGTCACAATGCTGTTCAGTAGGGACTGCGCACAGCTACACAATTCAGCTTTTGTTTGGTTTTCTTTCCATTTTTTTTTTCGGTTTCCAGCTGCGGCTGCACTACCTTAAAGGGCTCATGTTGGCGAGCAACCTCTTGTGCCTGGGCTTGCAAGTCTGCAAGGGTCTGTTCAGCTTCCCGTCTGGTGGCTGCAGCAGCAGCAGCCTGCTGCTTTGCATCATGTAGCTCCTGCTGCAGAGACCGTTGCAGCTCCTCTGCTCGAGCACCTGGGCTGCTGCCTTCCTGCAACACCACAAGGAGGAGGTTACGCTGAGCTTCAGGATCCTCTGATCCGGATGCAAACCCTCATTGCAGACCCCGGGCCTGCTCTCTCTGCATGTGGTGGGAACGCAAACAAGGGAGAAGGCCTTATCACGACACAACATGATGAGAAACAAAGAGAAAAATAGGGGGAAACCTGGGGGGAAAAGGGGGGAAACAAGAACAACAAGAGGTGGTGCAGTCTGATGGGCACTTATGCTATCACACCTGTGTGTATTGACTGTCGGTGGCTACTGATGTAGATGGGGAGTGACATACAAGTCCCTGACAGCAATGGATGCGAGATCAAGCTGGAGCACGGTGACTGAACATTGTGTACGTGACATGAGACTCAGACCACATGTACTCATGTTCTGGCTGATATGCTGACTGCCAAAGCAGGACCTCATTCAGGGAGCTACTCAAGACACATGCTAGAAGCATGTGCGAGAGCAGACGCATGCACAAAGCAAGATCTGGCCTTTAAATTTGCCCCAAACTTGCTGTAAACTCCTGGAACACGCTGGTACAGATCCACATGCAGGCAGTAAGCCTCATGCACGTGCCTTCCCCTAGAGTCAGGTATAAACAGTCCTGAGAAGCTCCCTGCAGGAGTTCCTGTTTTGGCAGTCAGCGCATCAACAGGAATGTGTGTTGATGTACTTCTAAACCAGACTATGCAACAAGCCTGCTCAGTCAGAACCAGCGAAGAGGAGCGGTCTCACATGTAAGCGGGTGCCCAAGCAAGGGGAATCATTGTGACGCAACCAGGCTGTCCTGGGAAGAAATCTATCACACTGAGATGCCCCTTGTGCAATCAGCACAGGATTACTCACCTGGCCTTTGACTGCAATCTCACGAGCTCGTTGCACCACCTTAGGGTCGAAGCCCAGCCCCTGGGCCACAGCCAGTGCGTTGGAGAGGCCCCCCTCGCCCCACAGAAGCCTGTAGGTGGGCTTCAATGTGGCCAGATCAAACTCCACGCTCGCATTGATGAAGCGTGGGTCTGACGCCTGGATGCAGACACACTTTGCTGCTGGGCATACACTGGGACGCATCCATTTCTTCCCCCCGCTGCCCGCATTGTCAAAATCAGTGCTGCCCAAGACAACAACATCAAGGATGAGGACACCCACAACAGCAGCAATGTTGATAATGATAGCAGTGATGATGATAGGCACCTGTGCCAACATCAGCTAGATGCGTATGAGACCAGTCTCATTTGAAGGTTCTTCTAAACCAAATAATTTGTGCATAGGATCGAGATCCTACTGGAAATTCCTCCAGAAAGGCTTGAGTCCGCATGCAGTGCCAACAGGTAGTGAACAGACGCAGTCCTAGACACAAAATTGGGAGCAGACTTACAGGACGGTCTTTGAGCTGGGCATGGTGTGTGGTGGCGTAAGTAAGGCAAGCGGTGTCAGCCAGTCTGTCCAAGAGGACGCCTGCCAGTGCTGCCCCTTCGGCAGGGTCTGTGCCACTGCCTACCTGCACACACAGCGTGACAGACTAACCTTGAGTGCCATGAGACAAGGTACTGAAACTCATGTCAACACCCAAACACCGGACCCTGCCTTGCATTTCCCGGCCCATGTAAATTCAGCACAGTGGAGTGGCTAAGATTAGGCTGACTGATTCTGACTGAAGGCAGCTGCTGAATAATGCAAAAGGCAGTGGTTGTAGGGCTGACGCTCATGCCATGATCTGTTGTTGTCGTGTGAACACATACACGGGGGGATACTACATATCACTCTTTATTTACAGGCTTGTTGTACAGAAACAGCTACATGTAACGGCAGATTCACAAATTTGGTTCTCCCAACACCGGATGATGATGAGTGATGGTGAGGGTCATGATTGAGTTCCAGGTCATGGCCACGCTGTTGGACTTTGATGCTTTTGCACCATCAGCATGGCTAAATGCTAGCATGGTGGCTGGTGTCATGATGGCAACTTGGAAATCATATTGTCTGACTCACATGCTGCTTGTGACGCTGCTTGCATGTTGCCGTATCTAGAGCAGGAAACAGCGGAGGCATCTCAAGAACAGGAGGCAGGGATCAAGCGGTCAGAAGCATAGGAAAGAAGCAACAGACAGACATAAGGAGAGGCATGCCGACCTCATCCAGGAGGACAAGGGAATGCGGCGTGGCTTCCTGCAGTATGCTGCGCACGCGCCTGATGTGCCCGCTGAAGGTGGACAAGCTCTGCTGCAGGTTCTGGCTGTCGCCCACATCAGCCAACACCTTGTCAAAGAACACCACCATAGGCTGCTGCTGCTGCTGGTCCGATTGTTGCGCATCGGGACACTGTGACTCCTGCTGCTGCTGCTGCTGCTGCTGCTGCTGCTGCTGCTTGTCAGACAGTGGCGGGTCACGGTGGTGTGACCCCTGCTGTTGCTGCTGGTTAGACTGTCGTGGATCAGGATGCTGTGACTCCTGCTGCTGCTGTTGCTGCTGTTTACTATGTTGCCGGCAGTGGAGGGAGACTGGATTGCGAGTAGGGAGTTGGTGGGCTGTGGGAATGAAGAGGCCAGCTTTGGCCATGATGGCTGTCAGGCCAACAGCTTTCAGGGATGCCGTCTTGCCGCCTGCACACAGGGTTAGGTCCCCTATTGAGCATTCATTTCATTCATAAAACGTGTGTCCTCCCCTAGGGTCAGATACGTACAGTCCTGAGGATCTCCCTGTGTAAAGAGCCACAGCGGTAGGCAACAAACGCTCGTGTTGAGCGCAGAAGAGCATCACAAATGGCAGCATGAAAGAGTTAATGGAACTCAAGAATCAACATGGCACAGGACTTGCATGTATATGTACAGCATTTTATGTCGTATGCTCCCTGTATCTGCTCTGGCTATCCCCAACCCTCTGCTTCTTATGCAGCTGGTCCTTGCCTTCGAGTTTCCTTTCGTTTGCAGCTTTGATGTGCAAGACACAACATAGCACAAAGGCACACATGGACAAACACACCAACAGTCAGGCAAGCCAAGATGCAGACAGGCAAATGCCAGCCAAAGCCACAGATAAACAAAGATGAGTGCACGCATATTGAAACCCTGTCTTGGGCATATGATTGACAATTGTTGGAGGCACTACGTGAAGGCTTGAAAGGGAATGACCTGTGTTGGGTCCTGTGACAGCCACAACCTTGACACCAGCAGGCACCAGAAGGTCTACAGGGCAAGGGGCTGTGCCTTTTGGCAGGCCACGTCTCCCATAAGTCTGCCTTGGAGGCTGCTGCGGCTCCCAACTGGCCCTGCCCATCGAGTCTGCAGCAGCGCTGCCAGAGGGGCTGGCAGTGTAGCTGGCGTCGTAGTTCACTGCCTCTGTTGCTGGAGGGTCCTTCAGGGGAGGTAAGGACGGCTCCAGAAGCAAGGGATGGTAGACAGCTCTTGCATGGATGCAGCCTGTCTACAAACAAGCGACTCCATCAGAATCTGCTTTGGAACGAGTAACAGCGGCAGTCCCAGGGAGTGATGTCTGTGTGAGTCTCAGCTGTAGCTTGTAGAGACAACGAGCTGGACTTGCACAAGAAGGGACTTATGCACAAGCAGTGCTTGCTGTTGATGCAGTGTCAACATTCGCACATGCACATAACTGACCTGCTGTAGCATCATGACCATGCACAGCCTGTGACTCACACCAGAGCACACATGCTGACTGCAATTCCAGGAACAATACATGTTGGTAGAGACAAGACTTGCCCTGCACGTATCTAGCTCACAATGAGCCAGCAAGAGTAGACAATATCATCATTGTGAGTACGTGTATGTGTACCTGTGCAGCTTTGTCGGCTGAAAGGAAGACTGGCTTCACTGCCTGCAGCCATGCTGCATGCCCAGCGCGAGCTGTAGCAATGTCTAACGCAGTCACTGCCTTCAGCAACCGCTGTAAGTTCAGCGTAGATGCCTTCACCTGAACGGACACCACACAGCATGCTCAGTGCTTTTGATCAGTGTGTGCATAGATGGCGTTGCAGTGTGTGAATGCATGGCATCACATATCACATGACACTGCCAGGTATGCACTTACAGGTCAGGCACAACGCCTGAATGCAGCTGACGTCGCAGGTACGCAAATGTAATGAGTCCATGCATAGCTCCAGGAGCACTGTCTGCCAATATGTACAATACATCTGCATGCTCAGGCAAGCGCGATCTTGCGTCTGCATTGCTTTTCTTCACAGACTTTATTTGGACTCACTGTGTAAAGCTTGTGCATTTACGTTAAGGTTGTAGTGCAAACAAACACCCTCTGTGTGCATATGCCACTTGTAAATAAGCACTGCCAATGCAAGACCATGCTCTGTGCAACCAGCAGATGCACTTTCTACAAACAAACTTGAGCTCCAGACAGGCCATACCATTTGAGACAGGCCAGCTAGGATGGCCTGCTCCTCTTCTTGCTCCTGGCCTCTGAGCATGGCTTCAGCATTATTGAGAGTGACGACAGGCTCCGGCTCCATGTACACCGTCGACCCTGAAGCACTGACTGCCAACGTGACGCTGCCCTTGGGCAGCTGACTCTGCAATCATGAGTCAACAACTTGCTCAGATTCCTTGTTAGTCAACCAGTCAATCAATGCATTCATACAACTGTCTTTGGAACTCACCAGGGGAGCCAAACAAACAGTGCCTGGAAAGATAACGTTGTAAGGCATTAGAGACCTGCACGGAGACCTGAAACATGCACAGACACACCTGAGAGGCTTGAGACAATGTCGGAGGCAAAGCCAAGAGCTTGCCTTTCAAAGCTGCATGCACAGGCCATCCTTGCCAAAGGAGACAAAATGGACGATTCAAACAGCCAACATGGCACATCCGAGAAAGAGTTGGAGGCCACTCCTTGTGGCAAGCAGCTGCGCAAGCGCTGTGTTCTAGACGTGTGCCTTGACAGGCTTCTAAGCCTATGATTTCGTCAGTTGTTCAAGCAGCACATGTCTTCTTCTAGGGTCAGGTGCATACAGCCCTGAGAAGCTCCCTATGCGAGGTCCTATTAGTGTATGCGTGGAAGAAACTCAACCTGTTCAGTCAGTGTGCAAACGGACAGGCAACAGCACATTGCCCCAAGTCCAAACAAATTCAACCTCCTGTACAGCTTGCAGTGCACTCACTGTACAGTCAGTGATCACAACACGATGCAAGTGAGCTCAATGATCAGCAAAGGTCATGACGCTCATGCTCATAATCATGCCAGTAAGCTCATGATCAGCAAAGCTCAGGATGCAATCTGACACTAGGGCTCGGCATCACTTGAGTCAACCCATGTCAACAGCGATGACAGCAGGTCTGTCTGGCAAAGAAAAGAAACTAAAGGACTACGCCTTTCAGCATTGGTTAAAGAAAAGCGTGAGGGTGCAGTATATTGGGCTTGCCTGTGGTGCCTACCTGGCGGCCAGCTTTTACTGGTACGCACAGCCTGTCGCGTCTGATCACCACCAAAGCCTCTTCAGAGACGTTCTGAGCTGCTAGCTTGCGAGCCCACTCATTCATACTTTGTCTCAGGGACTGCATGTTGTCCCGGCGCTGGCGTCTGACTTTGCTCAGCTGATCACTGGCCCTGTCCAACACTCTGCCATCCTGCAATGGTGACACATGATTGTCTGAGAAAGTGCATTTTTGACTGCTGAAACTGACTTATAGGAAAACCCTCGTATACAGAACAAGACTGGATTGTACAGTCTGCAGACAGCATGCATGATACAAGCAATATGTCCCTTGACCCGCACAAATACATGCCGAGCATGCAAAAGGAGACACTGACACAGCAGATCGACCTTCTTGGCATTGCAAGGAATTGTGCTCACCTCAATGCAATGCCTGATGCTATGGCGCAGATTTGGCAGAGCACTCTTGATTCCCCGGCCTAGATTTTGCAAGGCAGGGAACAGCGCTGTCTCCCCTTTCTTCTCTGCCAGCCTGTCTGCCACCGCTGCTGCAACCTGTGATGCATCAAAGCATGTATCAAAGTGTCAATCTGTCATGTACTCTTCTTGTAGCTGGTTATGCAGGCTGCAAAGTGCTGCCCAACATGACTGTTACATCAGAAAGGCGCATGTTAAAAAGCCCAGGAATTGCATATTGTGGGTTGCGAAGGAGGGAGTTGTGCACATTCCAAAAGCAGCCTGGAAGACAACTTGCCTCTAGACTTGCGGCTACCCCGTCCAAGTGGACTGGGTGCAGTACACGGTTTCTGCTGGCAGCTTCAAGTAAGCCGCGCAGGTCATGAATGCCTTTCAGGGAAAGATCGGCCTGCTGAGCTTCTGCCGTTTCCTGCAGCAGCTGCTCTGCCTGCTTCTGAGATGATGCAATGGGCAACTTGGCCCCTAGGGCTCTTTCTGCTGCCACAGCTGTGGACGTGAATGATGCCACCTGAGTCAGCAGGCAAGCATTGAGAAGTCAGTTGACAAGCTTGACAAACAAGGAGCAAAGAGGGCTCTGGTGCACATGGGGTCACAATATTTGAATTGCATGTTGAATGAGCTAAAACAGCTGCAGAGGGAGGTGTCTGCAGCACGTAAGGCTTTTGCTGGAAGCGATGCAAGCATCTTGAAATGCCCTTGTGTGCAGCAGCATGAAGTATAGAACAGCATTGCACAGTCAGGACGGTCGAGGTTGACCACAGCACCTTGTTAAAGTATGAGCAAACTGACAGCTTGCCTGACCTGTTGACAGACTTCTGGCCATTCTAGCAGTCTCAAGGACTCTGCTTGGCATGCGTCACTATCACTAGTACTAGAAGTTGCATCATGCTGCCTGCGTCTGTTGCCTTCAGACTGCGTATGCCCATTGGCTGAAACACTTGTTGCAGACTGTGCTGAGGAAGCCTGTTGCTTTTTTGTGTCAGATTCAGTACTTTGAGTAGCTGGTGCAGCTTGTGCTCTCAGCTGAACATGTGGGGCTTGACACCATCTGCCTGTCAGTGGTCGAAACTGCAATGCGTGCAGGCGGGCGAGGTTATGAAGGGAGCTGAGCTCGGTAACAGGCCGAGCTGGGCACCCTGGCCGAGTTGATCTTACTGCTGTCGGATGCTGCAGCCGGTTGGATAGTATTGCACTGCATTTCATACGAAAGGCTGTTCGATGGCACTTGCTGCGTCCCTCAGCCTGTGTGGTACAGACACATGCGAGCCTAGTTCACGCTGAAGCTGAGGAAGCAGTTGTCGACAGTCCACATACTCTGCAATCTAAGCATATATATCGACTTGATCAAGACTACGACAGATCTAGCAATCAGGCGATCAGCCTTGGCAATAAAAGATCGAAAGCCGTGTTTGACTAGATCACAACACGCTGACGGACATGACTGTCACTATTTCGTACACACTTGATCCACTAAGACTTTCAAATCCTTCCGCTGACGCACCGGCAAGATTGTCCGTGTACAAAGTTGCGTCTCGTCGCCGCACAGTGCGTGCGCCTGGTGATCGTTGTGGCTGGGCGTGGCAAATGTCCAAGAAGAAGATCACTGGATGGCATATCTATTACGATTAGTAAGCTTTACAGGGCGGTTTGAGTCTCGTTCCCTGCATGCACGGGGCGCTGCTGACTGCACAAGACTCGTTTACAAATCTCAGTAGCGGCGACCAATAGACCTATCGCGATTGTGTCGTGCAATCAATTTTGATCTGCCGAGATACTGCAGAATGTGTACTGTTGAGGTACAAGTTTCATAGAGCGTTGCCTTTTGCACAGCCAACGTGCATGCACATACTTTGTGAATTTTACCTGATTTGACGTCTGAATGGGGGAGAAAATTCTCCTACAACGCCGTGGAAACGCGGTGGTATGCTTGCTCGCTGGTACAGCCGCTGTCGCCTTGGCAGCGACGTATTACAACCGGAGTAGGCTTTCGAAACGCTCTCACAACGACCAGCAGTCTGCAAAATTGCAGCAGCTGCTTGCAGAGGTGATACACAGTGACGTGTGCCATCCTGAACGTTAGTCGCTGGCATATGTAGATCACAAACGCACTCAAGCATACGTGGGGTTCGACGCCAAAGTGCTTGCTGAGCCAGTTCAGCGGGCCCAAACGGTGTGTGCGCAGCTGACAGGTCATTGTCAACGCAGTATCGAGAAGCTTTGCACATACCAGCAGATCTTCTTCGCACAATTCGAGATGACATGGTGAAGCAGGTAGGCACCTGCTGTGTTCAAGTGGTCCCTGCATTTACACTGTTTGCAAATCATGCTACTAGAAGGTTCTCGTGCTTGCAGATGAATGCCACCCTGTCCGGCAAAGAACACTCGCCTCTACTGATGCTGCCAAGTATGGTAGATGAGCTACCAAATGGGTGTGTGTCCAGTATGACTCATGCTTACTAAACATAAGTCCAGAATATCTGGGTGCGCCATAGCACATATACCATCCAACATGGTGAAAGTCTGGGGCCCTTGGCTTGCAGATTTGAGTCTGGTGACTTCTTTGCGTTGGACATGGGCGGCACCAACTTCAGAACAGTGTACGTTAAGCTATCAGACAAGCACGGAGAGATGGTAATGCTGCTGCTTACTGTTGTCAATACTACTGCCTACTATTGTAACTGTTACTGACTACTGCTCACTACCGTCCTGCCAGGCACACATGTGCAGGCCGCAAACACAAATGTGGCATCGGGCTCATCTGCTCATGTCTGGTTGTGCCCTTGATTACAAGGGTCGTCTTCACATGGGTGCTCTTCATTAATGTTTGGTGCAGTGTTTGTAACAGGCTCTCACCACAAACACAGTTGGGCCTTGATGCCAATGCATGTGACTCTGGCAATGTTGCACAGCTGTTGGGAGTGCATTCAGGATGAGCTGAAGATGGATGAGTTCCCCATTGAAGACAGCATGCATCATGTTCCAGCTGATGAGCTATTTGACTTCATGGCAGGCAAGCTGGTAGCTTTTGCTGACCAAATAGAGAAGAAGTGAGTCTGCCCAGCTTCATGCTGTGCTTTCCAGTATCACCTACTATATCTTTGAACACGTGTCACACACTGCCTATGGTTTCAAGAGCAGCTGCTTGGCAAATAACAGCTGCTGAACCTGCAAGCAATACCAGCTACAAATTTCACCCTTCCATTGACCTTTATGCACACCGTAATTGATTACCCTCCCACAGTTGTTGCCAAATGCTCCCATTCAAGCACTGTGTAAGCCACTGCATATGCCAGGCCACCAGCAGCATGGTTCTGGTGCACCAACTCAGATGTTGGGGCGTTTTTGCATCAGCAACCAGTGATTACAGATGCGTGCACCCTCACTGCAAAAGCAAACTACAGTGATGCAGGCCGAAGCCTGGCAGCATGCCTGTGGTCGGGTTCTGCTTCAGCTTCCCTCTGCGACAGATCAGTGTGAACCACGGCACCTTGATCAAATGGAACAAGGGCTTCACCAACGCAAATGCTGTGGATGAGGATCCCACAGAATTGCTGGAGGCAGCCTTAGCTCGGCAAGGCATGCAGGTCAGTGCATGCATGCCTCCCTGCAGCTCCTGCGGTCCTCCCGTTTCCTGCAGTGCATTCTTCTGTGTGTGTTTTGTTTCCATGTCTGGCAGGTGGCCCAGATGGATCTTCCCATCAATACCCACAAAAGGCTGCAGTGTGGCGCCGCAGTTAGTAGACTAGCACCGATAGTTGTCAGGTCAAACAGCTGAGTGTTTTGCTGTACATGTGTTATGAAAGTGGGATGAGTAGCATAGCCAGTTCAGCTATGATCAGCAGATGGCATTCCAGGCTTAGGTCAGGGGTTCACCTCTTGGTTATAGCTGCAGCATGCATCTTAGCTTCATCTCGCTGGGAGCCGACGCTGCTTGGCAGGCCATCTCCCAGTGAGGCTAGGCTAAGGTACATGTCAAGTAAAGTTTTTGACTGATGCCGCTAGTGTGGCAAGGTTGCAGTCTTGGGATTGCCTTGACATGCTGAAGCAAGTTTACCTGTTTCCAGGTGTGAGATTCTGTCAATCAGTGTGAGACAGGTTGCATTGCTGTTATGCAGGCAAGAGTAATGTCATTGGTGAATGATACAGTTGCCACACTAGCGGCCTGCCGATATCAGGATCAAGATACAATGCTGGGCATCATATTAGGGACAGGCAGCAATGGCGCATATGTGGAATGCTCAGAGCGTGTGCATAATGCAACCAAGAAGCTCTCTCCTGGCACGAATATGATCATCAATTGCGAGTGGGGCAATTTCACAACTGCTGCTCTGCCTATGATTGATGAGGACAAGGGCATAGACGCTGACTCTGTCAATCCAGAAAACCAGCACTTTGAGAAAATGACAGCAGGTAAGGGCTTGGCCAAGGGTGCTTATGGAATGCTTCTCAATTGTTGTGCCTGCAGCAATGCACCGGTGCAAATTGTGAGTGAGTGATCTTGTTTTTTTACTCAGCCCCTTGAAACTCATGCGCAGATCCTCTCTGACACAGCACAGCCCTAGTCATGTCAAAGCCCTTGTCAAAGCCCTTATCTCAGGGTTCGTGATCTTCACTTTGTGTCTTTTTACTGGTTTGCTTCACTCATATAGCCTGCCTTCAACATGCAGGCCTGTACATGGGCGAGATTGCGCGACGGATCATTCTCAGATTAGCTGAGGAGGGGGGTCTCTTTGGGCGGCGCGTCCCTACTGGCTTGCAAGCTCAGGGGTCCCTCACGACCCCCCAGATGAGCAAAATAGATCACGACACGTCCACAGACTTGCTCAGAACTGCAGACGTCTTGCAAGAAGCCTTTGGATTAGCTGTAGATCAGATCACATTAGAGTCGACCCAAGTGGTGAGACTCACGTGGCCTTGCCTCACTTTTGTAGTCAAACACTGTTATCAAGCATGCACAACGTATGTTGACTTCCCAAAATGCATATTACTGTGCAATGCTCAGGGCAGAAGTGAAGCTGGAAATGATGCTTGGTGTGTGAAAATAATGTGCTGATGTGGCAACATATAGCAACACTCGTAACATGGGGTCAAGGCGTGGGCTCTGCATGCATAAGCTTGCCTGGAATCCAAAGCTGGCATGATGACACATGGTGGGTGTGCTGTCCAGGTACAAGAGATCTGCCATCTTGTGGGTTGGAGAGCAGGTCGCTTGAAGTCAACAGCAATCTCAGCTGTCATGCGACAGCTGGACAGAGATGATGGCACCAGAACTGTTGTAGGTGTAGATGGAGGAGTGTTTGAGCACTATGGCCACTATAGAGAAGCCATGAAGGAGGGTCTGAGTGAAGTCATGGGCAAGAAAGCTGCAAATTCTGTTGAGTTTAGGCATGTCAATGATGGGTCGTCTCTCGGTGCTGCTTATTTGGCAGCTGCAGCAGTCAGGGTGGACAGCCCCAGGGACTCAGAAGGGTCCCAAAATGACTGGGAGAAGGAGAACAGAGGACTGCAAGAAGGCCCAAGCACGCCAAACAAGACAGGTGGCAGCAAAAGTAAAAACGGCGGAAGTCCAAATGGTACTGATTAGGTCAAGCATTGCATAAGGCTGCAGATGGTGACTCTGCCTTGTCTTGATTAGCCGTATGCAGTGTTTATGCTCTGCCAATCAGTAGTGCACCAGCTGTAGGATAGGCATAGCTGTGCCAATCAGAACTGAAGTTCTTAGGCAATGTGATGATGGTAGTCGTTAGAATTCTTCGAGCCACTTGCATGAGTTGTAGTGTGAGAGCAGACCTTACGCCGCATCAGGTTTGCTCACGCCACTGCACAGGCGATAGAAAGTGACCATAAAGCTACAGCATTCACTTTGGCAATCTTGCGATACTTTACAGCAAGCAGTGTCGAGTTGTTATTCTTGATGGTGTTTACGCAGCAGAGGTAGCTTTCTTTGAAGGAGATGCTGGCTTTTGGGTAAGCTCAAAAAGCATCTGTAGAATTTCTGATTTTACCGTTGGAACCTTAACAAGTTAACTTTGTCCAACGTTGTCCAAAAGAACTGATTATTACCTTTTCATTTTACACATTATATGGATGTCCGCTGCTCTTTTCGCTACGACATTCCAAGCGTGAGGCAAGAGACTGCACAGCATGAGCCGCGGCTCTAGATAGGGACTGGTGCAAGCGATTTGACACCACCACAAATATGTGCATGAACCTAAAGCTCACTGGTGAGCCTAAAGCTTGACAGTCAACAGGATATTACCACAGTATCATGGCACTGTTCTCGGAAGAGCAGCTAAAACAGTTTCAAGCCTTGCTAAAGCCTTTGGAAGCAAGACTTTCTGATATTGATAAACAGCAGGGAGATCTGTGGGAAACGAGCGTGCGTCAGTCTGTGCGTGATCAGTTTGGCCACAGCTTCTAAAAAAGAGTTCACCATTGCCAGCCTGCAACACTTGGCAAAGATCATCTGCCGCAGGGTGGGATAGCCTTCTGCAAGTGACGCTGTAGACATCTGTTGCGTGTCTGAGAAGCTTGCTAGCCGGCTGCTGGAACTTTGCGCTGCAGACCGCTTGCTTCAGTCTGTTTTCGAAGCCCTAGTCAAGTCAACAGACGGCAAGGATACATTTCCTGAACTTGGAAAGCAGCTAAAGGAAGACCCGTGGTTTGACAAAGCTGGAAACCTGGACAAGTCTGCTCTTGGCAGAAGCCTGCCGGCCTTTGATGAAGAGGAAAGAAAGCACATCAAGAGCAAATTGCAAAAATGTCACCGCCTTGTCACTCAAGAAGACCAGAGAGGTATTGATTGGAGAAACTCCATGGAATCCACAGGCCTCTATGTATAGTCACGCCTGATACAACCTGTATGTTCAGGGCAAGTGTCACGCTTGCTGACTTGCCTGGAGCTGGAGTTATGCTGGCGCTATACGCTGCAGAGCCAGCCAAGTACCGCCTGGAACATTCAACTTCCTACATGGATTTGACGCACAGTTTGCCTTTCCTTCAGCTGCAAATGGATGTCCGTGGGAAGATTACCATGGTCAACAACAAAGTCACCATTGAAGTTGGGAAAATTGAGCGAAACCTGAAGCAGTACAGAGAGGCTAAGCAACAACTTCTGCAGAGAGCAAAGCTGTTGCAGTGGGCGATGAATACAGTTGTGGACCAATCCCTTGACTTTGTATTGATTGGGCACTTATTTGTACCTCGTGGGAAGCCTGATATTAGTATTCCAGACATTGAAATTGCAGATGCTGTGAGCATTTTCGTCCACCAGCTGCGAACAGAGCACTTGCCTGTAAGTTATTTCCAAACGCACTTGTGCTTCCATGATGCCCAAATGGGGACAGACTAGATGAAAGGGTAATAAACGATCAGGCAGAGTCACAGCATTTTTGGTGATGGAAGCAGCTACTATAGTCTGAGCTCCAATGCAACTGCATGAAATGTGTATGTCCAGCCGCAGCTGTAGAGGCATGTGCGGTACTGTTACTTCTGATAGACGATGGAGTCCTCAAACACCTGTCTTTGATGCCATGACTACTGCAGCCTTGTGAGTCAGCCATGGTTTGACCACGCTTTCGGAGCATCTTCATGTTGACTTTCGCAAAAGCAGGTCGTGCGACAAGAGGCAGGGCACACCTGGGTCCTGAATGAAAACGTTCGTGAGTATTGCACATGTTTGTGACAGCACACTGCGCGCGTTGTGCTGGTTGTGATAGAGCAAGGACAGCGATCTGTTGCTGTGTACCTGACAGCGCGTAGTCTCTGCGAGCCTATTAGATCTTTCGGAACGGTCCGTGTCTGTCAGCATGAAAGTCAAACATTCTGCCGCTGGGGTCGCACCCCCTCTCGAGACGTTCCAACATACCCATATTGCAGTCTACTTATGTGGTTTTTCTGCTGTTGGGTGTATTTGCTATGATAGTATCCAGGTAGGCGGCAGAATTTGAGCCACTGGAAAGATAAACGCATGCACAAAAAGACTATGGGTGTCATTTGATGCTCCTGCTGATTGCTTGGAGTTGTCTGCAGGGAGTGATGCAAAAATATGCACTCAACCGCAAGTGGTTTTGTCTATATGGTAAGTGAAGACTCTGTTTGTGCTGCACCACATTCCTCAATACAGCTGCATGTGTTGCCAAGTCTTTGGCATTTGCAGGAGCTATCATATTGTTTGCTTACCTGTACATACGGCCTCTCATACGCAGACAGCTTGGTTCAGCTTCAGAGTAAGCTCAGCAATAGAGCACTTCTGGAACCTGTCTGGCTGTGCATGTCATCAGATTGCCCTTTGCTTTTTCTTTGCTGTAATCTATCCCCGAATTTGACCGTGCTCAGCTGCTGCAGAGGCTACATCAACTACTATTCTGTATACCTCTTCTGGCTGGGAAGCGCGGTGTTTGTGCACTTGCCAAGCTTTCAGTCTATGGGCATAGATGTGAAAGCTGACATCTCAATGCTGCTTACCATCTTCTTGTTGTCTTTGCTGGTGCGTCCCAACAACAGCTTTTGCCTCTCTGTTAAACATGTGAAACAAAACTCTTGCCTCAAGCACAATCAGCAGTATGACCAACTCCAAAAAAATCTAAATCTAGCCAGGCATCACATGCACAGTGGAGTCATGTCCTGAGTTGACTTGCATCAGCTTGGCTACTGTGGTACAACAGATGCTCTACAATCTGCATGACTCCAGCGTTTGCTTGCAAACCTGCTGTTCATGCACAAGTCACAGGCACAGCAAAGTGACCCTCATCTGTTTCTGCAGATACTGGGTGCATTGCACGCCATCCACGCAGTCGCCGTGTTCTTCAAAGTGATGTCTCCAGCCTTGTACAGCCCTGGTGTTGGCAGGAGAAACATGTACACACTAGTGATCCTCAACAGCCTGAACCTGGCAGTCGCATGCAGGTCAAACTGCCTCTTACAGTTTGTCGGTTTCTCATCTTCAAAATCAAATACTGCCTCCTATAGGAAGTATTGAGGCCACAATCAACGCAATGTGCATCTTCAAAACTGACAAATACCATTGTCTCGCAACAGTTCCAGGTTGCGATTCAGCTGCAGTACTGCCTACAGCACATAGCTCACAGTCTCCCTACATCCAGCTAGGTTCTGGGCATTCTGTCAGATGTGCTTTGACTGACGCCCCTGCTGATGTTGATGTGCAGCACATATTATAGCTTCTGTGGGAATGCTGGGTTGAAGCAGAAGGACGGCAGTGCAGGGGAGTTCAGAGCTGCCATTTGCAATAAGTGGCTGCACCCTGTGGCTATCAGAGATCACCCTGCCTTTGCCTCCTGGGTCTTGTATGGTAGCCACTCAACCTGTCATATCCAGTCAGAAACATTCTAAAAAGATACCCCTTCATGTATCATCAGATTATGACCTGTGTACTCATGCACATTGTGTAAGTTGTGGACAGTGCATTGCTGCATCCATGCCATGGAACATGTTTCCTGCTGTGTGGTCTTCATGCAATGCGCCTTGTTTGGTGCAACATGCTCAGCTGTCAAACAGCAGCGGCAGCAGCTTAGCCTCTTTGAGCTATGCATGAAGTAGCTATGTATGATGTGCAATAATGTCAGCTGCATCTTTGATTTGTGCTAAAATAATTACCTTTTTGTGCCTAAAGGTGAGGGGGCTGGGTTGGGCAGCAGTCAGCCCAAGGGCGCTCACATTCTGAACATTGATATTCCCTTTGATGGTTTGGGGCTCATCAGCATCCCTGCATCTGAGACCATATCACCGGTCTTCACCATGTGGATTACCTTGGTTGCCATGTACACAAGTAAGTTTGCGCAAAAGCAGCAGTCTTATCATCAACAGGCGGGGATTGTTCTAAGATTATCCTAAAAACATACACAAAGCTCATTGACAATGCCTTGTTGGGCATGCATGAGCCGCACATGTACGCATATTGTTATGACCGCAGTTTGCAGGTGCACCTGCTTCAGTTTCGCAAATGCACAATTTTCTGCTCATGCAGTCCATTGTTGGGCTGACTATCAGGCAGCTGTGGACATGCGAGCAAGAAGTGCTTCAAGCTTGAGACATCAGCTTGCCGGGAGCGGGCGATCAAGTCGAAGACAGCGGCGGTACAGCGCGGGCTACACTCCCTCCACGCCGAAGACAGAGGACTCCATGCAGCGGGCCGCCACTTTGTTTGAACCTTTAGGCGTGGATTTGCGTCGACGACTATCTATCGGCGGCATTGCTGAGTCCTTCGGCAGCACGTTCCTGAGCAGCATGTCCCGCAACCTAGACACGCTGCTCAGTCCAGGCTCGAGTGCTTCACTGGACCAGGCACCTGAGGTGAGGTCCGGCAGTGGTGCTCAGAAAGGCAGAGCCACACGGATAAACCATCAAGGTGTTCAGGCTGAGGAGCATGATGAGCACAATGTGGGCAAGACAGGGGATCAAAGGTATGCCCTGCTGCTGAGCATTGACCTGTTGATGGCTACACCGCCTTTAACAGTCATCACACTGTCATGGCTGCACACTGCTGTGTGACTGAAGTATCAGCATTTATGTTGCTCCTGCAGAACACAGCAAGGGGAGGGTGGCGAAGAGCAACCTGAGTTCTTGCCAATGTTTCCTTGGTATAGCGGTAAGCTGCTGCAGAACGTGCCACAGCTTTGCATGCCAGGATTCACTGCGCTTGTCAGTGTGCCCGGCTGCTCAGTCAAGTACAACATTACACAAGCAGGAGTCAGCAGCTTGCAACATGTGACCAATGACAAAAGTGCAAGGCAGTAGAGAGACAAAAGCTTTGCTGTGATGATGCAGGCACATCTGCTGACATGTACAGGACAGTGTTTGAGCTGCTGGTGTCAGTAAAGCTATTCTTGGGACGTTTTGACATGCGCACAATGCAGGTGAGCCATCTCTGCACACGTTACTGTGCAAACTCTGCAACAAGTGCATCAGTCATCACCCATCAACCATGATACATCGTCCTGATGCAGCATCTTGCCTGTTGTTGGCGTCACCTTGAGAGACTGGAGATTTGGGTGCAGAGTCTGCGTGTTAGTGTGCAACAAATGCATAGAGGGTGTACGTGTGACTTCAAACACCTCAGCAGAAAGAAGAGCCAGCCAATCACAGAGGCCGCCAACTAGGCCTTGCTCAGATGCTGTGTAACTGCAGGCTGCGACTGCCACGAATCCCCCGGGGAGTGCCAGTGACCCACCCAGGGCCGGGGATGGCTTCACCTTTGAGCACCTGGCAGACAGGCCACAGCTGTGGCTGGATTTCTGTGCTGATACTGGGGACGGCGGAGACCCCACCTATGCTGTTGCAAGAGCAATGGCAGCCCCTGGTTTGAAGGTCAGCACTTGAGAACTTCTTTGGCTCTGTTCAAGTTGTGAGCTGTTTGATCCTGTGCCTAGCTCTTTCACTATGCGCCTAGCCTCAGCTTCCTGTCTTGCTGCTGTCAGTGATGAGAGGCTGCTAGGCATGATCAGCCCAGCGATTCCCAGTGTTTCCTTCTTGACAGTGACTGGCAGTATGACTATGCAGCCTTGCCTGTTGTGAGTGTTATTGCACTAAGATTGCCTCATGCTAATCAGATGTTCATCAGGAACCACATGTATGATGACTGTCACAGGGAAGCTCTACATCCCTCACCCTCAGGCTGTTCCTTCACCAACATCAACAGCTGCAGTCCTTGCGCTGTGTTCTTGCCGGTAACTGTCACTAGCTTTGACCCATACTTGTTGTGGCTGATGCATAGGTTGCCGTACCAGCTGGTATGCAGATTCCAGACATAGATCTCAGGCCAAGCCCCGGTGTCAAAGGCAAGTCAGCACCTGCCGCTTTTGGCGCCAGGCCAAAACTGGCGGGGTCTCCTGAACCCTGGCAAAGGGGTCGAACCCTCACCTCCAAGAGCCCCTCCCCTGTCAAGGCTGTTAGGCACAGCCCTCACCACAGGCCAATGTCTCCTGGGAGTGACACGTCCTCTGGCTTGGGCACTCCAGTAGCTTCTGACTCAGAGGATGCTAGCTCTGGGTTTGAAGAAGCACACTCGCATGTGCAGCTCACTACCCGCAAAGTCAGCTTCAGAGAAAACGGCTCTCCTCTCAACAACAGCAGCAACTCGGCTCAGTCACGGCCTGGCTGGATGGAGTCGCCCTTTGACGCTGCTGCTCAGGTTGCGCACCCTGTGATTGGTGCCGCTGAGGGACAGGGCCATGGCCAGAATGGCCCTGCCCCTCAGGGCATGATTTCAAGGCCTGCAAACATGGCACAGCTCCCCAGGGCTGACGTCCTGGTGATTGGTGGTGATTTGGCATACCCTCATCCCTCCAATGAGACATATGAGCAGAGGTTCTTCAGGCCGTTTGAAGCAGCCCTGCCCCCACCCCCCCATGTGAGGCCGGGTAGGCTGGTGGTGTATAAGCCTGACTTACCTGGAGCAGCTGATCTACAGCATACCTCATCTTCACAACCTCGTGCAGCGGCCAGCAGTGCTTCTGGGGTGCTGCAGAATCCTTCCAGGTGAAGAAGAGGTTGCCTGTAGATATCTTGCTCCAACCGCATTGGTCTGAGCCACTCTGGGCGCAGATGAACGTCACTGCCAAATCCTGCTTGATGCACAGGACAGGTGCAAAATCCACAGTGCATCAAGCAGAATGTGGCAGTGGCATTTGTCTGCCCCAGACTGGCTCAGGCCAATGCGGCTGTCGCATTCCTGTGCCTCCCATGCATGCAATCCTTTTTCCTGCATGGCCTTCATTACCTCTTCTGCCTCCATGTCACAGCGCAAGCAAGCAGGCATCTGCTAGCTGCAGCAGCTTTCAGTTGGGTGTCAGGCAGACCAACGTAAGACAGCTTCACATGCAGTACAGCTGTATCAGGGTGCACTGTATATGAAGCTGTGTTAGTCAACCTGCTTGACACTTGACTGTCAGCTGCTGCAGCTGGCAGACGCCTGCTTGCTTGCGCTGTGACTTATAGACCGAAGAGGTAAGGAAGGCGATGCAGAACCAAAAAATGCATGCACAGGAATACCAATGATGCCTAGCTTTGCTCAGACTGCTCATGCTCATGCGCAGGGCATCTGCATCGGCAGACTTGCTGCACCAGTATGACGGCCCCACAGCCTTTGCCATTCCTGGCAACCACGACTGGATTGATGGCTTGGAAACGTACACACGCCACATACAGCACAAGGGCTGGCTGGGAGGCTGGCTGCTCCCACAGGTCTGCCTCAGTCAAAGCTACTACTCAAGCAGACATGTGGACATGCCCAATGCAAATGTTGCTATCTTGTGTTGCTGTCTTGCATACTGTGATGTGTAGTGACTGTCTTGTGTACTGTGTAGCGTGATTTGAAATGATGACATCTGCGCATATCTTGAGCATAAAATGTGCTTGCGCTGGCAAGTGCTTCTGCCGTTTGGCCGGTTGTGCTTTTGACAGCTGCTTCGGAAGACTGGTCTGTTGACCGTGACGACGCTGCTCTGTTGGTGCCTGCCGGATTGCCTGCCAGTTGTGCTCTTGATGACAGCTTTTGGAAGAGTGGTGTGTGGACTACAATGAGGCTGTCCTGCTGCTGCCTGCTGTTTGGCCAGATGTGCACATGTGATGACTGCTTTAGATGACTGGTCTGCTGAGTGAGACAGAGCTGTTGTGGTGGTGCCTGTAGGAGAAGTCCTACTTTGCCCTGGCACTACCACATGGCTGGTGGCTATTTGGCCTGGATCTGGCCCTGGTGGATGACATCGATATGTGTCAGTGCAGGTCATCCTTCCCACCACCCTTCCTGTTCGCATTTCTCTTAGGCCTCCTATCAGCCTTCCTATTAGTCTTTCTATAATCTTTCTAGCAACCCTCCTATCAGCCTTCCTATTAGTCTTTCTATAATCTTTCTAGCAACCCTCCTATCAGCCTTCCTATCTACCATTGCGTTACCATTCTGTCAACCTCCCAAGCTGCTTATCAGCCAACTATATACCATTACTTTCAGGCCTTCACTTTCATCTCTTGTTAGCTGCATCTGATGCTGATGCTTGCAAGCGTGGCACAACCTTTGTCCCCATGATGAGTCACATCCATGACAGCTCAGCATCTTGCATCGCAGTTCAGCACCTCACACAGCCGCTGAGCATGCTAGACAGCAGATAACTAGCATGCCTGTGGCTGAGGATGGCTGCTTTGGTGCAGGTACTTTGCTAGGATAGCAGATGAGCGCATGGCTGCAGATGATCAGGCCATTCTGGTTACTCACCAACCGCGCTGGCTGAGTGACTGGTTCTGGGACGAGACGGCCTGCCACAACCTGAGGCAGCTGGTGCGAGGTCACCTGCGTGGGAGAGCGCGTGTCCACCTTGCAGGTGGCACTACTCAGCACAGTGTGCTCTGCTGAGCTGCAATTTGCAATTGCATATGAAGCAGACCATTCATTTGGTTGTGAGTTGTATGTATGACGCAATGGGCATCGCACAAGGTTCACACAGCTCAAATCTACTCTGCCTGTGTGTGCGTGCGTGCATGCGTGTGTGCATTTGCTGAGAGGGCAACCTCTGCGGCAGCGCATAGGCTCCCAGCCAAATGCCGAGTGCTTGCAGAGGCAGAGTATCAGCTGATTCATTTGTGTGTCAGGCCACCATTTTGATGATGTGCATGAGTTGTGAACTCGCAATTTTCTGCAGGAGACTTGCACTTCTACATGCGACACTCCTTCAGGCCATTCCAGGCGCAGCCTTCCAGAAGCGCTTCTCAAGACCCCCCTGCCACAGCTTCCAGCAAGCCTGCTGACAAATCAGCTTCTGAGCCAGCTCCCATTGACTTTACCACTTACTCACCCACTGGCATGAGTCCAGCAGAGTCCCAAGCAACAAGCTCCAGCAGACATCAGTCATCTCACACTCATTCCACACACAATCTCACTCACGGCACCAAGTTTGGGCAAAGCGGGCAAAGCACGCATGCTGTGCCTGCTGCGGCACAGACCAGTTCAAAACAGCTGGGGCATGGCACGACGAATGGCACCAGCAGCAGGGCTGGGGCAGCTGTGCATCTTAGGGTTTCCACAGGGCAGCAGGAACCCCCAATGGCAGAACCAGCCACATATGCCAGCTCCAGTACTTCAGCGACCTCGGCTGATGATGTGGCAGAGCTGCAGAGCAGGAGTCTGTCCGGTGATGGTGCGTCAAGCAGTGGACAGGCAACAGTGTCAGGGTGGCACCCCCATGACCCCGAGCATCTGATAGTGAATGGGTTGGGTGGGGCTTTCTTGCACCCCACACATGTCTTCTCACCCTCCAGATTTGTGTCAGGTATGTTGACCTGCGGTGGACCTGCGGTGGTCCACTGGCTGCTGTAACCCCTTGTCATTGCCTGGCATCAACATTAACATCAGACAAACAGAAAGCTGATCATGAGAGTTTGCTCTAGTTTGACAGCTGCTTTTGCTGGATACCTCACATCACATGCAGCATGCAGCTCCACTCACCTGATAGTGGGTCAGAATGACATGACATGCAGGTTTTCTCCACTCAATTCCTATCACACAGTTGTATGTGGGATGTCAGCAAAGATGACCCAAGCACCTGCACACATGCATTTGCCCTGCTTCTCTGATGAAGTCTTCCAGCCCTGATGTTATGTCATGTATTGGTGCAGTTCCAGATCCATCTGCAGATGAGGCGACGGTTACCAGCACCCGCCCCACAGCTAACACCCTACCCCGCGGGAGGAGCCCACCCAGGGGCTCCTCCCCTAGGGGGTCATCCCCCTCCAGGGGCAATAGCCCCAGAGGCTCATCACCGATGGCCAGATTCATCCGTGGATCATCACCCAGAGCAGTGGACGCAGGTTTGTCATTGCCTTCAGTCCAGCCAAGCGATGCTCATGCTCTTGCTCATGCTTTGAGGCAAGCAGTTGTTGATGTTGCAGTGCAGCTTGTCTGTGATCTCTTGCAGCATGTGAGTGTGTTTGTCAGCAACATCAGCAGCATAGCACCTGAAAGGTAGAAGCAGCCGCAACAGTCTGCTGATGATTGGCGCATCTCATGCAGCAGCAGTGAAAGCAGAGGAGAACGAGGAAGCAGAGCTATGGGGGGGCGGGGAGTACCACTGCGCGGCAGCCTACCCCTCCCCCTCCTGCAGCATGCAGCTGGGCCGCCAGAACCTGCACCTCTTCCGCCTCAAAAACACGCGCTTTGATGTCATTGGCGGCATCTTCTACTTCTGCCTGGTGGTGAGCCTTCTTCTGCTGCCTAGTAACAATGTCACTCTCTACATAGCGGCCTTCAATCACTGCAGCCTGTTGGTCAATCTGCTGCCTACGCCCAGTGGTATGCACTGTATCTCTGCCTGACCTGCATGTCAGTAATGTAACAAATATACTGTTTGTCCTGAGGAGCCTCTCAGAGACATGAGGGGCTTCCTGATCTTTCCACAATAGACTGCTGTGTGGCGTCTGCATGCAGTGGCATCATGCAAGGATTGTCAGCACTCCTTCCAAATGCAATGCCTGCTGCACAGCATCCAGTGCTGAGTGAGAGACTTGTCATGCAAGCAGGAGCTGCAGTGCCAACTTGTACTGCCACGTGTAGGCTGAACTGAAGTTGCACCTGGCTTATGCTGAGTCTTATGTACAGGTGAGTGTGTTGCCGCGGTGCAGCAGTGTGTCAGCAGTCCTGGACGCTCACTCCCTGTCTGAAGCCCTCCAGGTTAGTCTATTGCTGCTGCTACTGCTGTTAACCCCAAAACGCACCTGTCAACCATATGCAAATTCATCATGCAGTGTAGATCCAAGAGCATGTGAGTATGCTGACAGCAATGTCAGGATGTCCTGGGTTAGTTACAGCTGTTGTCACCCATATCAAACATTGATACTGTGGTGGGTGTGTCTCTGTGTGCGTGTGTGCGTGTCTGTTTGCTTTTGTGTGTTGTGCACCTAGGCAGCGTTCTGGCTAAAGTCAAGGTCATCAGCCTGCAGCATATGAGCACCACAGATGCATTATGCATCGTCTACACTTAGCCATGTCTACACTTAGCCATGTATTTCATTGCATGATTGAACACTGCAAGCCCTTCATCAAGTTCCAGTCAACTTGTGAGTGCATGCTGATCATGACATCCTGCTAGCAGCTTATCACAGGATTGCATTAAGTCTGCTATGTATTGCTCATATACTGTGTGTTAACAGCATTGGGTGCATCGGCTGGTACATCATGTCTTGTGCTGTTGGTACATGCTGACCATGGGAGTCATTATAACAGAATCTCACATCCCTCCAGCAGCCCTGCTGGCATGTTCCTAACAATCTTGGGGGAACCTTGCAAACAATTGTGCATGCTGATCATGGTGTCTGTCTGCAGTACGTCATGGAAGCAGTGTCAGACGCCCTGGGCATCATCTTCACAGAGTCTTACATCTCTCTGGCAGCCCTGCTGGGCATGTTCTTGATGGCCTTTGGGTTTGCTTCAGCCGGGGGTGTGGGGGCCTCCTCCGCCCCTGCTGGCTCCACTGTTGCCAAATTTGCCAAGGATCAAGACTCCGTGAGAAGCCGATTAGCCCTCAGGTAGGGCTTTTTTTGCAACTCTTGTCATGTCAAACACCAGAAGCACTTGCCTTACTCAATGAAACATCCCTTGCTACCTCGTATGTCAGTATTTATGAGACGTGCAGCCACTTGGGAATATGCTCAACAGCCAGCCTTCAAACTCTTCAGTGGCGCTAGAACTGTCACGTTAGCTACAGCTAAATCCAAGAGACACAAACTGAGGCAAATCAGCTCTTAGACAGCATACAGAATGTTTGTTTCAACCGTCATTTGATGAATAGTTATCAGAAATCTGTAGGCAAAACCACAAAGTCAAGCCACATGAATTATGTAGAAACGCAAGAACAGAATAAGATCAATGGTTGTTTCAAAACAATGGGAAAATGCAAGGTTGCACAGCAGACTCAAGCTGTGACGGCACGCACTTTAAATGTATGTATATATGTACTTACAGGTATAGTAGCCCTTACTTTGGTGGGTACCTACTAGGTGTAACTAACTCCTAACGGCACGCACTAAGGCAATGATACTGGTGTCTTCAGGGCCAGGACAGGTGGAGCAATCACCAAGTGTGTCTTTGCTTTTGTGCACACGGCAGTGCACTTGCTGGTGGCTCTCATGCTCATGGTGCTGCTTGAGCTGGGTGTGGAGACCTGCATCAGGTCAGCTCTCACCACCATTCACATCACCACTCGTACCACACACTGTCTGCTCTCTGTTCGTTTGCTCAGCATGAGGAATGCTGTCTGCATTACTGGCAGTTCAAACTGTTCTTTGTTTTTCAGCGTTGGTGTCCAGTCTGCGTCAACATGCATTGCAAGTCATGGCTTGCGACCAATAGCCCGTACTTGCAAGACAGGCTGCACATTGTTCCATTTGTACTCCATGCAGCTTGTGGTCTGCAGCAACATTGGCGCATTGAGGTATGAGGCACCGCAACACACAGTTTGCAAAACAAGCATTTGGTCAGTGTCAACAGAAGTCTTTGCTATGTGGTATAGGCCACTAGGTACAGACAGGGATCGCGATCTGGCACTCAGTTGCATGTGCAGGACCACCAGAAGAGCTCCCCTCCTGTTCATGGCATACCTGTGAGCAATGCTCACCTGCTTTTTCTTGTGTTCCAGGTATGAGTCCGTGGGTAAGGAAGGGTACCACTCCCTATACAAGTGGTACCAAGCCTTTGAGGCCGAGCACTTCCCGGACCCCAAGGGCCTCAGAGACACAGTCGCCCGCTGGACCCTGCACATCTACCCCAACTGTATCCAGGCCGCCATGGCCCTTTTTGATGTGCCTGAGGCCATCGCTGTCTCCAGAACCCAGATCTGCAATGCTGGCAGCATCAAGGAGCTGTCGCGCCTACAGGTAAAAGCAACATGTTGACAGCAAGTGGGTTTGTGTGAGGTTGAATTAGGGCATACCTTTCAGGGCTGCTGTGCTCATGATTGTCCCTTCCAGCCAGCACAGCTCTTGCAAATAGTGTATGGGCATAGGCCTTCCAAAAAGTAGCCCAGACACACACTGCGTCGCACCTTCAGGCGTGATCCCCGAGCCGCTGCTCACACATTCTCCCTTGCAAATGTGCTTCAGAGTCATGTCAAAACAGCAGCCTGAACCCACGTGATGTGTGATGCATGCAGGCAGGAGCGTACTACATGGGCATGCTTGCCTATTACTGGGTCCTGGCCACACCAGCTGTGGGCTTCTTGTTTGGCTGCTACCTCTACATTGCAGTCAACTGGTTCCATGTGCACTATGATGAGGCCTTCTCGGCCCTCAGGATCCCAAACTTCAAGGGCTTCTCCAGGCTGCACATCAACACTGATGGTGATCTGGAGATATATGGGCTTGCGATGGACAAGGTAGGGCAAGCAAGGCAACTGCTGATCTGTTGGAGCAGCATGGATGATCACCCAAGTGCTGCATCACACAGAGCCTTGATGAGGCTTTAAACATCACTTGACATGTTACATATCTGCAGTGGTATTGCTGAGACCGATGCTGTTCACTGCTTGCCTGCAGAGCTGCCAACAGATTCTGCCAGGGTCAGCATCACGTTGGTGTGTATGCAGCAACCTTCTTCAAGCGTTATATAGCACTTGCGCTTTTGTTACATGGCCAAAAGTAAAGGAACGTGGATGTCAAACTTTGTTGGGCACATGAGCACCCCAGCACAAGCATGATGCTGTTACAGGTGCCATATGCATGGAGAGAAGATCCCAAGTGGCGCAGCTCTCAAGGGGCTGGCAACAGGAAGGGCTATTCCCACAAGGCAGACTACCCCAGTCGCTGGATTCCAGCCAAAGGCAGAAGACTCTCAGACCTGGATGACTATGATGGGCTGGAAAGTCAGCAAGCTGGTGACATATGGGTCATGGACTATCTGCTGGTGCCCAGAGTCCGGCCTGCTTGGAAGAGTCAGTAACATTACTGATTGCTTTTTAATTGCAAGTGTGTGCCATATTGTGATCCAGTGCATTTGTTTGTTGTGCTCCTGGTTTCACATTTGGAGAGCTCTGTAGAATTTTCAGGTTGTGTATCGAAGGGCCCATTCCAGGTCATGTACTGCTATTGGTGCACATATATGGTAGTGGTTGCTTCTACGGTCATTAAGACACAACTGGTTTTGTTGGCTGCAACTATAGAATAGGTTTGTCTGTGCTTCGGCATACAATAGATCGGTCTGCGTTGTTGCTCTGCCACCTCCCAGCAGCTGTCTCATACATCCCTTGTTTCAGTTGTGTCTATTTTTTAGAGCCGCATGTCAGTCTGCTATACTGTCATGGCAACATACAAGAACACCAGTTGCATCCAGCAAGCACAGCATGTCCAGCAAGCAGCACTGTTGTTTATATGACAGTGCTAAACTGTCTGTGGATGGGAAGGCTGGTCTCAAACAGTCGCATGGTTGACAGCCCTGTCAAGGCAGTTGCAAGCTGCCTGGTGCATGCATGCGACATGTACTGCCGTTTGATGCACCATATGCGAGATAATGCGTTCGAGAACAGTTTACGGTCGATCATCATCAACAGCCTGGCTGGCAGTTGTCAACATTGCTGTGAATTTCAGATTGGCCATGCAAAATTGACATCATTTGTTCCCATCCTGATACCACGGCATCACTGGGGTGCTCACACAGTCAGCCATAATAGATTGCCATGACTACCTGTACGACTGACCTTTTCGACAGCATCTTGTGCAGTTTGAAGTATGCAACATGCACTTGCACATGGCTGTGACAAGCACAGTGATGTCTATATGTATGTGCATATATATTTACATGTAGGCACTGGTGGTACAAACAGGCTGCATAGTTTTACAGGTCAGGACTAATTTATGGTGTGAACTTGGTGGCTGCGGTGAAACCGTTGATGGCGAAAGGGTCGCTCAAGTGGTCTGACAGATTCTGGATGGGACCCTTGCCAGTGACAATGGCCTGAATAAAGAATCCTAGCATGGAGAACATAGCCTGCATAGCACAGCATCATGAGCTGACGAGCAGGTAGCACCTTGCAGGCAGCCGGAATGAAGGACAAACATCAAGTGCTAAAGACATGAAATGCTAAATGACTTAAGTGGATACCAGCTGTCCTGTTAGGGAACATCTGTTGGTACAATGCCATGGTAGATGCACGTACTGCATAGTAGCAAATGTGATGCCAAACTGACTAGGAAAATTATCGTCAGATCAGTACGAAGTAGGGTGTAGCAGTCTCAACAATGCAAGACAACTCATGGGGCCATATGAAAACTTGCTTACCAAGCGTCCGTTCTTGATCTCCTTAACCTTCAACTCAGCAAACGCGTCTGGGTCATCAGCCAGACCGAGGGGGTCAAATGACTCACCAGGGTACAGGGGGTCTAGACCCTCACCTGCTGGGCCACCATTGACACGGTATCCCTCAATCAAACCCATAAGGATGACCTGCAGATGAGTCATATTCAGTCATACTGCAGCCAGCCTGTTCGGTATGAATATGCAAGCTTGTTGCATGCATTGTCAGTGTTGCTGCTGCAACCCAACACATGGTAAAACTGTCGTTGAACATTGTCCAACCAGAACAAGCAAGTCATACCGCTTGCATACGCAACAGCACCTATGAATTTAGAAGATCTAGATGATGACATGGGACCCTGCATAATGAGTCCTTGCACATGTGGCAGCTGAGATTTCAGACATCACAGTCAAAGCAGTACCTGGACTGCTAGAGTAGCAATGATGGACTGTGCGTGGACAAGGCTGCTGTTGCCAAGGTAGTTCAGGCCGCCCTTGTTGAAAATGGTTGCCCCTGACTTGAACCAGACGGCACCCTCACCAAGCTTTGAGGCAACACCGTTCTTTGCCAGCAGCTCGGGTGTGATGCACCCCAAGGCACCCAACATGGCCCATCGTGCGTGGATGATCTCGATCTCCCTGCGCGCGGGACATTGCGAGCAAATTGCTGAACTGCTGTTCGCCGCTTGGACAGGTCGGTCGCTGGGCGTTATCGAGTGGAAAGAGCGCAGTACCTGTATCGGGAAAAGGTCTCTGGGTCTGCTGACAGACCAGCTGTGTCCCAGCCATAGTCTCCGGCGAATTCGCCACTCAGATATGGTGGAGGGCTGGTGAAGGGACCTGAAACACGGCTAAAGCTTCGAAAACAATCCGAAAAAGCCAAAGGGCGAAGTGGCCAGTTGCGAGTGCTGATTGCGGGGGGGAAATAGTGCCCAACGCTCACCAAGGAACTTGGCTCTCTCAGGGCCATAGAACTCCACGGCTGCCCGTGTGACCTGCTTGTTGCCCTGCATGCGCACAACCATCAGACCTGGCGAAGAACGCAGACCCAGGTGACGAGAAGGAGGTCGATGAACAGATGAAAGATTTGCAGTTTGACAAACTGAAGAGTGCTGTTGTCTTGCATCGCAAGCCAGAGTCGCGAGACTTGCCTTGCCCTGGACTGGAACTGCGGACTTGATGCTGGCGCCCAGAAAGGTCTTGGACATTTGCGTTGCTGCCATACTGATGATAAGTTTTCTTCTCGAGGTTTATGCGACAGGGTGCCGATTCGAAAGGGTGAATGATGCGACTACGCTGTCCACCGCGCTATAAACTTTTTCTTGCAGCAGCAAGATCGATCCCTCATCCTGATTGGCGATCTTGATCAGGGTAAGCGTAAAGGCCCTGACCCCTGCGCCCTAGAGCGCCCTGTGAAGTCGTTTGAATTTCGTTAGCGCAGACACATATCACTTTCTGTCGTCCCCAGTCGCAAGCCTTGACGCGCAGAGCGTGGACTCACGGCCGAGCTGTGAAGCCTGTCTGTGCCGTGCTGAGTCTGTATACGATGTCAGCTGACACATATCACTTGCGTAGGCTAGCCTGTTACACCACCGGCACGGACTCCCATTTTCTGCAGACCCCGTGGACTTACTGTGCAAAGCGATTGTGGCACGCTTTTTGGCAGGTTGGACAGAAGTAGAGTACGCGTCGTGTCCATCAGTCAAGCTCATGCGTCAAGCTGCGCACAGGTTTGCCACGCAATTCACTCCTGGCTTGGTCAGAAAAGTTGCGCTCCATATGGAGATGTGTGTATAGAATTTCAGCTGTTGTGTGATGAATGCAGATCAGATGTGCAGTTGGCATAAAAACTTCTAAATGAGCCTCATCTGGTTATAAACCCATAATTACAGGATGTGTGGCTCACAGACTGGATGTGTGACTGCATGTATGTTGGAATGTGAAAACCCCTTCCGCAGTTTGCCAGAAAGTGTGTCCAAGCCTGCATGGTAACAAATACCACAAGCACATGCATGTGGGTGCAAGCATTCTCACCTGATATTGATTGTTCAACACTGCATGCAACAAAATGAATGATGAGCTTGCTAAAGACAACGTATCATATGATTGTAGATCATGTCAGACGCACAGCCTACCTCAATAGGAGCTGACAAGGGCTCTGCTGAAACCCCAGCATCAGCCTCAGCTACCACAGCAACTGCCACGGCTTCCCTCATGACTACTCCATCAGCTGCTCCACCATCTGCTTCCATGACAACTGTGCTCACCACAACCATCTCAGGCTCAGACACCAGGGCCCCTGAAGAGGCTGCTGCTAGGGATGGCAGCTTCTGAGCTGCCTTGTGGAGCTGCTTCTTGAGGGCTTGAGCAACAGCCGGCTTGCGAGTGCCGCCATATGATGTAGCAGCCTCTAAAGCCAAATTGTCCACCAGCCTGTCTACCACTAGTGACTGCTGGCGACTGTAGTGGGTCATGCTGGCCTCCTGCATGGCCTGCAAGACAGCAATCAAGATGAGAGGGGTATTGCTTATTCTCCTGATCTATGCTGTCTATCATCAAGGGTGGGTCTTTGTAACATTGCCAATGGCGCTGCATTCATGTCGACAACAGCGCGATATGCTTGCATGGTGTGACTCCTGGTACGTAACGAGATGAATCATTAGTAAGTAAAGCCAGAAATTTGATACAACAGATGACATACCGTCCTTTTCTGTTTATGCAGGTGACGCAGGCAGCCAAAAAAGTTGAGAGTCAGTCACAGCAAACCATGCCCTACAAATTAGCAAATTTTATGGACTTAAACCTGTGACCAAGCGACTGCAGTCAAAGCGCTGTCATATGGCTGTATAATGATGATAGCAATGACAAAAATAATAAAAATAATAACAACAATAATAACAACAATAATGGTTGTGTGCTGGGAAATGAATCATGAGTCAGTAGCAGACCTGGCCAGCCTGTTGCACATCATGCTCTTGTGCAGCACTGGTAGCCACCTCAACCCTGAGCTCCTCCACCAGACTGTCCACCTCAGATCTTAGGCTCTCCAAGCTGCTCCCCTCAACCTCACCGCTCAGAGCAGTGACCACTTCTTGCACGGCTGCGTCACGGTCCGCCTCTTCTTCATCAAATGCTGCCTTCGTCAGGGTCTGCATTGCAGCAGAGAAGCAGTAAAAAGCACGCCACACATCTTGTGTCACTCCCTACAGCTGTGAAGTGCAATCAATCAACCAATCAGTTTAAACTTCTGTCTTCAGGACTCATCAGGGGAGTCAACAGACAACCACTGGGAAATCAATATACACTAAGCACTCAATGTTCTGAAGTGCAACAGTACAATTCACTACTAGGTGCAGCAAAGTTGCCATCAGCACAGCTGGGGCATGCACTCTACTGTCAGGTTTGGGGATCGGCATCTGATTGGTGAAACAAGTCAAGAAAGACGCTGCTTATGTGACTGTAATGGGGAGAAGCTCACTAAAGCATTATGCAGGTGCGTCATGTGCATAGCTGCATTCACATGACATAGCATGGAATTTTTAATGCAAACTGATTGAAAGCCTACCTGCAGGGTTGACTGGAGAGCAGCCTCTTGCACTATGCTGAATTGCTCACATGCCTCATCACCTAGTGAGGCCAGCACAGCATGCACAGCATGCCTCTGCTCAGCTAGTTCAGACTCTGCAGCTGAATGACCAAGAGCTGAGATCACTTCCTGGACAGCTGCTGCATCTTGGTCATCAGTTGCGCGAGCCACTTCTGAACCAAGGGATGTCACCACAGCTGCCACAGCTGCAGCCTCCTGTTGGTCATAGGATTGAACAGCCTCCACAGCCAGGCCACCAACAGCCTCGGTAGCAGCCATCTGTGCCTCCTCTTCCTCATAGACTCTAGCTTGGGACTGCAGGCTGTCGACCAAATCTCCAATGGCAGCTTCCTGGTCAGCTTCATAGTAGCCAGCGGCTTCTGCACCCAAGCCGCTGACTAATGCTGTGACTGCCAAGTCTTGCTGCTCATCATAGTGCTGAGCAGCTGTGGCAGAGAGATCTGCCATTGCTCTGTCAAGTGCTGCAGACTGGTCTTGAGCAAAGTGCACAGCAGCGTCTGCTGTCACTGCGTCAACAGTCGCATTGACAAGCACTGAGTTTTGACGCCTGTAATGGGCAGCTGCATCTGCGGCAAGACTGATGACTAATCCATCAACTGCTGAAACAGCTTCCTGGTCAGCTGCATCTGCAGCGCTCTGAGTCAGGCCTGTCATGACATCCAGCACATCTGAGTCTTCATGCTGACTGTACTCAGCTGCTGCTTGTGACTCCAGGCAGGTGATGATGTCACCAACTGCTGCATCAGCTTCTTGCTTGTCATCATTGACAGCTTCAGCACCCAAGTCACTCATGAGATCTCTTACAGCTTGGTCTGCATCTGACTCATTAGCTGCCTCAGCCAAAAATTTGATGTCATCGAGGGCGGAGTCAATGGCTGCTGACTCATCCTGAGCATATGAGTAATCTGCCTCAGCCTGGAGAGCATCCAGCGTGGCATCAATGGCTGATGACTCATCCTTGGCATACTGGGCATCAGCATCCGTCTGAAGGCCTGCCACCATGCTGTCCACAGCTGTGGCCACCTCAGCCGCATACTCCTCAGCGGTGTCATCACCCAATCCTGCTACTGTGCTGTCCACAGCTGAGCTCACACCTTGAGCATACTGACTCGCTGCCTCAGACTCAAGACTCATCACAGTATCATCCACGTCAGAGCATACCTCCCTGGCATACTGCGTCACTGCCTCTGACTGCATGGAGTCCAGAGCAGAGTCCACAGCTGTGGCTGCATCCCTGTCAGACTGTCGGATGGTGTCCTCACCCAGCTGGTCAATGATAATGTCAACAGCATTTGCCTGGAGCTGGCTTTCAGCAACCACGGTTCCTGCTGCCAAGCTGTTCACAATGTCACCTGTAAGAAAAGAGGCACACGTCATGACCATGCTGCCAGTCTGTTTGGATTGCCATGTGTGCAGAATCGCACCACAGCCATGCACCTGCCTCATGGCTCAACAAGGCCAAATTTGAATGCAATGTTCTGCATATCTTGACCAGCATCTAGCATGCCCCCAGTGCTGAGGGCAGTTTGACAGCAGTGCAACACATCACAGACATGGGAAAGCCACAGCATACCAACTGAGGGAGCTAGCAGCTGTAGCACACAACAGTATGGTAATGCTGCCACACTGTGTGGTGTCTGCACAGCAGTATAGGGGCTGACCTTAGGGTAAAGACATGTGTTGCATGAACGAATGAAGGGATGAAAATCCAGGCAGGCAGAAATGACTGAATGAATGCATGAGTGAAGGAATGAAAATGAAGAAAGCAAGGAGGGAGTGCATGAATGAAGGGAGGGATGGTTGGATGGATGGAGGATTGGACAAAGGAATGGATACATGAATGACCAAACATCCAAATGAACAACTGAACAAACAAACAAACGAACAAAACATTCTTACCAGCTGTGGTGGCTTGCTCAGCCTCATCTGCCACCAGAGTCTCTTCAGCCAACTCTCCTAGGGCTTCATTCACAGTTGCCAACATCTGTTTGCTGAAGTGGTCAGCAGCATCGGCCTGGACTTCCTCCATTATCTCGCCCACTGCCAGGCTATCACTACTCTGGTAGTGATCAGCTGACTGGGCACGTAGATCATCCATGACAGTGGCCACCGCTGCAAGCTGATCTGCATTGTCTGCAGCTTCTGTTTGCTCTGTGAGGCTCGTGACTACAGTCTCAACCTCTGTCACCTGCTGTGAGTCATGCTCATCAGTAATACAAGCTATGAGGGTAGTCATGGTAACATCCACAGCTTCTGATTGGTCAGTGGCGTCAGCGGTGGCCACAGCTGAGGTGAGAGACTCAAGTGTGATGTCGATGGTTTGGGACTGATCTTGAATGACACCAGCCTCGCTGTCGTGTCCCAGGGATGCCATTGTATCATCCACCACAGCTGTGGCATCAGCACTGTATTGTGCTTCCACATCTGTGGTCACTCTCTCAAGAGTGCTGCTCACAGCCAAGTCAGCGTCCACATCGTATCGGTCACTTGCGGCAGACTGCAGCATGGCTGCAACTTCTGCAGCAGCTTCCTCCTGGTCAGCGTCATAGGCATCAGCAGCAGCTGTGCTAAGGCTCTTGACCAGGTCAGTCACAAAGTCCGACTCATACTGTGTGTCTTCATCAGCTTCGTCAGCCTCCGCAGCTGTGGAGATGGCGTTTATGGCTTGTGACTCATCATCAGCTTGCTGTGCAGCTGCCTCCAAAGCTGCTTGGTCTGCCTCCATGGCAGCAGACGCTAGACCAGCTTCAAAGTCCTCTTCTTGAGCATCATCCAGCATGAAGTCGGTGGTGGCTCGGCGGCTTGACTCTACCACATGGGACTGAGCGGTGGCGATGATGTCATCAGCGGTGGCCCGGCCTAGCCTGGGGTGCAGCAGCACATCTGGTTCCCTGAGAGACATGTGCCGTCTGAAGCCATGCAGGGGTAGGCTGGGGTCAGACTGGACCTGCTCCATCAGTAAACTTGTCTGAGTGTCCACTGTCACTGGCTCAGTTGGCTCAGTTTCTGAGTCAGCTTCCTCATCTGAGTACTGAGTCTCTGCCTCAGCCATGTCCACTGAGTGCTTTGAAAGCTCAGCCTCAGCTGCTTCAGCTGGCTTTGCCCTACTTGGGCCGGCCATGCTGGGATCAGCCCTGATCATTCCTGCCCTTATGTCAGGCACAATGGGACGCAGGTATTCCTCTGTGAACCTACTGTGAGGAAGCCGCCTGGGCTCAGGCTGACTCACACCTTCACTGGCAGCTGCTTTAGCAGATGCAGCTGCCTTGGCAGCTGTCTTGGAAGCTGCAGGTGCAGGTGCAGCTGCCTTGGAAGCTGGCGTAGCAGCTGGAGAGGCTGCTCTTGGAGACGCAGCCTTGCTTTTCGGCAGGCTTGGCTTTGGCGTCAAGGGTATGGCAGATAGGGTTTTGCTGACCCTACCATAATCCCTGCTGGGGAATTTCAGCCCTGGCCGGGTTGGCATCTGAAGGTGGTCCAGAACACCCGCAGCTGGGGAGTTTCTGCCAAAGCCTTTGGTGCCTGAACCTGATCCCAGGGACAGGGCATGACGCTGCAGAATGCCCTTCGGGAAGCCCAGGGAAGAAGAGGAAGTTTGCAGAACTGACTGGTCAGGAGGAAGGGAAGGCTTGATAGGCCCTGCAAGACAAATGCAATCAGCATGACATCATGGCAATGACACCATGACAATGATGCCATGACAATAATGTATGGTCATGACATTGACCATGATGATACAGCCTAGAAATCTGTGCTGCCGTCGCAAAATGCACAGCCAGGTTGGAAGGCAATGTAAAATACAACTGCATCCTGTCCTAGCCCAAATCAGATGCTCCTACAGATCTCTTATGCATGCGCCTTTATGTAACGATAAGCATACAAGGCCAGAGCATCTTGAACCCTGCACCTTGACTGGAGCATATAGTTGCCAGTTGTTGGTGTTAAGGTTTGACTTGGCTTTCGCTCAACTGCATCACTGCAATCCTTTTCCAATGTGAGGCATGATACCTCAATCACCTGACGCATTGTCAGTGTCCAATTAAAGATCCCAGGGTTTTGAATTGGTAGCATACCTCTTGCAAGACTCTTCTGGAATTCAGCCTCCATTGCAGCCAACTCAGGAAAGGCCTCCACCCCTGGCAGGGGGGCAGCCCTCCCTGCACCCCCCGTCTGCATGGCGCTCGGCAGGGTGGAGAATGCTGAGGAGTTGACGGACAGCACAAAGGGACCTCTGAGGGTGCCTGCCCTGGAGGGCTTCGGACTGACATCTCGCTTGGGGCTGATGTCCCCCCGGGGTGGTGAAAGGTTACCCCTGGGCGGAGAGAGGTTGCCCCTCTTGGGACTGCTGTTCTTGCTGGACCTGCACACACATCTTAATTGCTGAGCAACAGGTTGGAGGTCAGGAGCCAAGAAGGCACTGCAACAGCAGCGTAGTGGTGTTCTTTGCATTTGGTGCAGTCCACGCTGAACCTGAAAGGGTGTGGCTTCAGGCAGCGTGCATGCTATGCTAAGGCTATGGAGCATTTGGATTTGTAGCGGCACCTTTTGAGTGCTTTTTCCAACAGCAGGTCAGACACAGAGCAGGCAGATAAAGCTGAAATGAAGGTGATCTTGAAGCACTGTACATCTCTGCAAGCAAGCAACCAGACAAGCCAATTTGGGATCAGGACACCATATTGCTTCAGTCATACATACAACATGTGAGTGCATCAATGACTAACACACTCAGCACTCTGGATGACCCAGTGGCACAGTTGCAGAGGATGCCTTCAAGAAGTTGCTTGCATTGTAATGCTACATAAACAGAAAAGGTTGAAAGAGCCGTACCTTTCTGATCCTTGAGTGTTGTAGTCATGCTGAAGAAGACGCATGCGCTCTGGGCTGCTGCCAAAGGGCATGGACTGATCCACAGATCGATCCATTAATCTGATCCCCGGCAGTGCACCCATCTGCTGAGCAGCCCACGCATCATCTTCAGCCACACTGGAAAGGCTGCCAGGCATGAACTCAGAACTGCCCTCTGCATCCAGCCCTTGCAAGCTGGAAAGAGTCCTAGGGTGGGCAGGTGAGCCCCAAATGCTCTGGACGTTTTGGGAGGAGAGGGAGGGGTAGTGGGTGAGGCCCTGGGGGTTGCACAGGGAGGGGTAGGTGGCAAGGGGTTTGTCCAGGGTGTTGTGCCTCATTGGGGCTGCATTCGCCCTGCCTTCCCAAATGTTCTGCAACACACATGCACTGTGTCACGGACAGACAATGCACAAGTGTGACCTCAGAAGGCTACTCAACAGCACCTAGACTGCCAGCACTGGGTGATGCCATGACTGATGCAATGACTCAAGCACCCTACAAGTCAAGATACAGCCGTGTACAGCTGCATTCGACAATGTGTACTCACACAGCTGCCATGCAGGCTTGCAGGACAGCACAGGTGTCACAGCACAAAGAAGCAACAACAAATGTCGGGCAAACATGTGCTAACAGGGTGTGAACTTATGCAGGCTGAAGGACACTGTCTGAGATGGGAAATGAACATGTTAGCTTTTTTCCCCTCGGGTCGCTCTTTTGTGTGTTTTGCTACTGGTACGCTGTTTGAGAGTTTGTTGGATCGCACTCAATGGCAGACTCACCGGCTCATGCTCAAAGTCAGGGTCGCGGTCACTGCCATCACCGCTGTGGCTCCTGCTGCGCTGCAAGGCAGTGGAGAGCTGCTTGTTCTGGCTCCTCAGCTTGCTGATGGTGCCCCTGAGGTTCAGCACCAGCTTGTCCTGGGGGTCCAGGATGCACAAGGGGTTGCACTTCACCCTCAGGGCCATGCTGGCAAAGTGGAGCGTGTTCAGGGTCTCCTCAGCCTGAGCCTGTGCACACAGGCAAATGGTATTCAGGATCGGGAAAGACACAGGTTTGTTGAGGTGCACCACCAGCTGTTCCCTGGGGGGCCAGGATGCACAAGGGGTTGCATTTCACCCTGGGGACCACCCTGGGGACCGTGTTCACAGGGTCTCCTTTGCCTGAGCCTGTGCAGATAGGGAAATGCTGCTTAGGATTGGCAAAAACACCAATCTCTTGAGATGTACTACTGGCTTTTCCCTGGGGGTAAACCCAGCACAGGGGGTTGGACTTCACCCTGAGAGAGATGCAGGCACGGTAGAAGCTGTTTAGTGCCTCTTCAGCTTGAGCCAGCATACACAGAGACAGCAAAGACAAGCTAGCAATCAGAAAATGCAAAGTCAGCTTGAGCCTGTACACAAAGAGACAGCAGTAATAAGACGGCCGTCAGAAGATGCAAATTCAGCTTTTGCCCGAACACATAGAGACAGCAGTGACAAGACGGCCATCAGAAGATGCAGAATTCAGCTTTGGCCCGAACACATAGAGACAGCAGTGACAAGATAGCAGTCAGAAGGCACAGATTCAGCTTGAATCTGTACACAAGGAGACTGCAGTAACAAGACGGCAGTCAGAAGATGCAAAACCGGCTTGAGCCTGTACACACAGAGACAGCAGTGACAAGATGGCAGTCAGAAGACACAGGTCCGTGCAAATTCAGGAGGCGCTTGCTCAGGCCATTCAAGCCACACCAGAATCCTGAATGGGACTCATATGCATGTCATTGTAGGCGACACTGTGCACACAGCCCCACTGTTTCAACAACCGTTTTTTTTGTTTTTGTTTTGGGGGCAACCAGATGTTTTGACTGACCCTGCATGGTGAGCGGCAGGCCGATTGGGGGACAGAGCTTTGACCGTTGGAATGCGCTGTTTGGTGCTCATTTCAGTGCACCAAATCGTGTCTGTTACAACACGTCATTAGTAGATTCAAGTGAGTAGATGCAAGATGAGTACTGACAATGCATACGATGTTCCCCAAACGAGCAGCACCACTGCAGAACAGCAATGGCTTGGCATGTATGGAAGGCAATGGTTTGCAGACTTGGTTGTCACAAGTCAGCTTCAAGACAAAATACATCACACATGCTGGTGGCATGCGTGGGATGAGCCACCTTTGAAGGGGAGCAGCAGGCCATCATGAGAACGCGCCCATTGCCCTTGAGACCCTCGTACAACAGCTTGGTCAGCGTGCTGTCCCTGTAGGGAATCACCGGAGGCACCGAACTGCACCACACATGTTGACAGCATGAGTCACAAAGCACAGGCAGTTTTCCTGGAGTGAAGAAACACAGAAATGAAAAGTCTGCGCATTGATTACTGTTGGAGCCGCTTCAGGCAGCGGGTTCAGCTGGGTGGGATGAACTCTGTAGCAGGCTGCAAGGTGCTTTAGTCTGCGTGACGCCAAAGCTTCAATGAGCAATGTGCATGCTTTGCATGTTCCATGCATTGCCACAGCGG